>Ga0310810_10000024_pt1 | contig 194840 bp, 156 predicted proteins | sample NCmetagenome_FD_207641 | JGI IMG/M metagenome (GOLD analysis project Ga0310810, IMG submission 207641) | Soil microbial communities from experimental microcosm in Duke University, North Carolina, United States - NC | ecosystem: Engineered > Artificial ecosystem > Soil microcosm > Unclassified...
TTGGGTATGACACTGTCAAATCTGATATCCAAGCGGGCGTGCGGTATCTTCGCGAATTGAAGTTGTATGAAGTTAGCCTCGTGACCGTCCCAATGAACGAACTGGCAACGGTAACGGCAGTCAAAACGAATGAGCAGCCGTCAGTGAATTGGCAAATTGAGCAATTCCGCACGCTACTCGAGCAGTGTAAGGGGCGATTCTAAATGGACAAGGTTGCTGAAGAAATTCTCCAACTCATCACGGATCGTGTTAACGAACATGAGGTGAGTGTCGCAGAGATCGAATCCACGCTGTCAGGGTTGAAACTGTGGATTCGAGAAACTGTTGCCAAGGCCGTCGAAGATGCTCGCGATGAGCTTCGTGTCACGATGCATCAGCTCACGGCAGAATCAATTCAGACTGCCAAAGCTAAGGCGCAAAGTGCCGAGAAAGAATTGGCTGCAATTCAGGATCTGCTGAGTGTTGGCGGACAGATGAAAAGTGTGCGCCTCATTCACGATGAAAGTGGCCGAACACTTGGAGCAATCGTGACGGAAAGAACGCAATAGGTTTCCCACTGACGAGAGCGGGAAAAAGGGAGCAGCGGGAGAGCGTAACCTTGAAGGCGCTCTTCTGCTGCTCCCTTCGTCAGTCTTGTCCGGGGTTTGGCAGGTCAATGAGTGTAATGGCGATTTATCAACAACAATCACGCGTCTGTGTAATCTTCTGGATTGAGGTCTTCAGGCGGAGTCGGCTCCAGACTGACGCACAGCATTTTTCCGGATGTGGTCAGAAGTGAACAGTCTTGAGGTTTAAGAAACGGGATCATCTCAGGCACAAGTGTGCCCCCACAGCCGCCGGTCATTTGGAGGAGTTGGAAAGCGACTGTCAGAAATGGTGCACGCTCTTGGTCTAGACACCACGACGCACGCGGAGGATTAACTATGACGTCCAGTCTAACGTTGGAAGCTGAAAGCACAATAGACCTCAAGCGAGCGGAAAACGCGTTGCGCGAAAACGAAAAACGCTATCGTACCTTGTTCGATTTGGCCCCGGTCGCTGTCTATTCTTGTGATGTCTCAGGCGTGATCCGAGACTATAACACCCGTGCAGCGGAACTGTGGGGGCGGAAGCCGAAAGTCGGGGGCACAGGCAAACGGTTCTGCGGCTCGTTCAAGCTGTACCGCGCAGATGGCAGTTTTATGCCTCACGAGCAGTGTCCTATGGCCGATGTTTTGACTGGCAAGTTACCCGGCACGCATGATACGGAAGTGCATATTGAGCGACCCGATGGCTCGCGCATTATCGTGATCGTGAATATTGCTCCACTGAAGAACGACCGAGGAGAAATCACCGGAGCGATCAATTGCTTCTACGATGTCACCGAGCGCAAGCAGGCTGAGCAAGCATTGCGCGAGAGCGTAACTGAACGCATAAGGGCGGAGGAAGTCGTACGTAAAAATGAAGTTCATTTGCGACTCGCAAACGAGAAGCTTGAATCCGTAGTCCAAAAGCGTACCGCTTCTCTCCGGCGTCTCTCTGCCAAACTCCTCCACTTGCAGGATGAGGAGCACAAAAGAATTGCACGCAATCTTCATGACAGTTTGGGACAGTATTTGGCGGCCATAAAGATGAATTTGGCCGAGCTGAGTCGCGCAGATGTGCCGAATAAGGACGAAGTATTATCCGCCGCGTTGGAATCGGTCGAGCAATGCATAGTGGAAACTCGTACCCTGTCTTTTCTCCTACATCCTCCGCTGTTGGACGAGGTTGGGTTTGCCTTCGCAGCGCGCTGGTACACTGACGAATTTGCGAAACGAAGCGGAATCGAAGTCAAATTAGCCTTACCGGCCGGCGTCGATAGACTCCCAGAATTCACTGAACTTGCGCTATTCCGCATCCTGCAAGAGAGCCTCACAAATGTCCATCGACATTCGGGGACCTCGTTGGTTGAAATTGCTCTGACAGTCACCGAAAACCAAGTTGGGTTCAGCGTGCGAGATTTCGGACACGGGATGCCCGCTGGGCTATTGGAAGGTTCTCACCTAAATGGTGGCTACGTTGGTGTTGGTCTTGTCGGGATGCGGGAGCGCGTCACGGATTTGGGCGGGAGTTTTGATATTGAGTCCAATTCACACGGGACTGCGATAATCGTTGCACTCCCGCTGGTTGCAACGCCTTCCGGCGCGTCACGTGCCACTCAAGGGACTCTCAGGAAGGATTCCGCGGCCTGAACGTAGCCATCCCCATTTCGGCGGAAGTCTTCATGGTTTCGGGGAGCAACATCGTGGGCCATATTGCGGCCAGCAGCCAGGCAGTCTGAGCATTAGATGTCGAAATCAGGCGATTACACTCATTGACCTATCCGTAATGCCAAATTGCACCATTTGCAGTGCAGTGTACAATCTCCAGAAATGGAGAGCTGGCCGGTTGTCCGCCTGCAGATGCTGGCGTGGGGATACTCACGCGTCCTTACCATTGAAATTGACTGTGTTCATCACGGCATATGGCGGGCCGAGTTGCCCGAAGAGCAGGAGTGGTATTGCTGCCCGATGTGCAATCAAGCGGCGAAGGTCTGCCACATAATCGAGGGCTACACACGAAGAGCAATCGTCAGTGAATGGCAGCTTGTTGGGAAAGCGCTTTCAGCCAAGGCACGATACTGGCTCATGACCGGCATTGATGACTACGTTGAAAAGCGCAGCCGGCGTCACAAACGGTTACGCGATGAAGCCGAACACAAGGCGCTCCGTGCCTATAAACGCGGGCAGAATTTGGGTGTGATCAATACACGTTCGGCGGCACGCTAGCTCCCGCGACACTGCGGACAATTATTTGTATGTTCCATAAAAAAGCAGTCGCTAACCCGGCGAGCGCCCGGTCAGTTTCTGGTTTTGTAAGCTTTTGTGGTCGGAGTAATTTAGGGCTAGATGATTCCTTTTTCATTCAAAATCCGAAGGTAGTCTTCCTTGGACACCGAACAGGATATGAGCCCCGAGAACTGGGACTCGTTGACCTTTAGCTGTTGTCGGATTTTGTCTTGAGGTACGTACTTGCCTTTGCCGTGCGATCTACGTGTCCTGATTATGGTTCTCCCCTCATGCACAAGCCACGCCAAGCGGTCATAGGAGTTTCGAGTCTCCATGCCCAGTTTGTTAACGATCTTTTCGAACTCGTGAACCTTCATTTGATTCGCGGTTCGATGAAGTCCTCAAGGGTCGATTTGACTTGCTGCAAATCAGGCCCGAGCGCAGTGTCACTCAGCAACCTGTGATGCAGTTCACGCAAAGTGTGCGCGAAGTCATCCAAGGCAGCACCTAGTGTGTCGCCGAACCCGAACTCGTCGATAGCAGGCCACGTGACCACAATTGAGGATTCTTCAGATGATACGTCTAGCGGAATAGCCTTTCGCAGACGATAAGCAGGATCTTTCAGTGCGCCGAAATGCAAAGTCTGCGGGCGTGCAATTGGGAAAGAAGTGCCGACAGAGACCCGCAGGTTGGGTTGCAACTCGGGAGGTGTAGAAGCAACTTGAGGAGGAAGCTCCTTGCCGCTTTCCTCAACAAGTGATTCAACGCCCGGTCTTAGGATTTCGTAGGATGCTGCTGCTGCTGCCATGGTAATTGTCCTTCCACTTGGATGACGTCCATCGTCGCACGATGCAGATAGATGTCTCCTGTGTACAGTTGAAACTCGTAGCTGCCTGGCTCTGGGAGGGGAAGATTGAGCATGTTTAACGCCAACTCCGCCGACTGGCGAGACTCAGATATTTGCGCCTCGAGATCAACTTCGGCGATAAGTCCTTCGTCCTTCAGCTTCACAAGCCGCAATTTGAAATCATACTTTCCATCAGCATCAACCAGCTTCACGTACACAGATATCCTCGGAATAATTACGGGGAAAGTCGCCGAGAACACATTAACGAAGATGCCAATCAAACTCTTCTTGTTCGTACCCTGCTCGGTAATGACTTGGTCGCAGACCAGCATTGCGGCAACACTCGGAATTGGAGAGGAATCTGCCATGTTGAGATTAGAGGTCGAAGTGCCCACGGGGGAAGAACACTGAGTTTCTCAGCCGTCCTCTGCCCTGTCAACTATGCCCTAATCATCGAATCCAAACCAGTCAGATTCGTTGTTACCTAAGGGTGTTGCACCGGTGCACTCGCCTCAATATGCTCGCCAAGCAGCGGGCCTAAGAAATCCTCACGGGTAAGAAGCTGCTGGAACTATGTGGGGACTTTTGGGGGGACCCCACAGGTATTTTGGTACGTCTTGGTACCTCTCGAGTGGAATGACAAATTCGCTAAGCGGTTGAATTCTCACGTACGCATCAGTACGAAGCGGCACAGAGGGGACATGGGGGTCCGGCTGTTAACCGGAGGGTTGTAGGTTCGAGTCCTACCTGAGGAGCCAATTTTTCCTTCAGCTTACCAATCCGTTTCGGTGTCAGAATTCCAGCTCGTAAACACGAAAAAGAAGATGCTGGTCCGAATCTCGGGCCATTGTCAACAGAGTGCACCCAAACCGAGATCGAACACCCCCAATACACACATAAACACGCCAATCGGTGACAGTCATCACCGACTGCTTAACCCACGGAAGAAGAGCATACCTGCGAGGTTCGGTAATCGGGTCTTGTGAGTCACGCAGCAACGTTACCGGTCTGCCTCGTGGCCGGAATGGGGGAGTGTATGAAGACAAAACGAATCGTTTGCATTCTTAGCGGCATGACGTTGTCTATTTTTCTGAGCTTCAGTCAGCTGGCCCTTGCGCAAACGGCACCCGTAGCGAGTAAGTCCTTCTATCAGGCCTACACGGTTGCGCCCTCTTACGATTACGAGTTGTCTGGCCGAAAAGACAGGATGGCGGGGTTTATTGTCAGAGTGGACGCACCGGAGAAGCTGTCATCCCCTGGCCTGGTCATGCTTGTGAGTGGCATCGCCCCCGGCGAAGGTTATGCAATCGTCAATGGCCAGAAATATGAACTTCCCGGTCAGATGGGACAAGCTGCTGCGCCAGCGCGCGATACCGCCAAAAATCAGCCCGGAAAAGAGGGCTGGTACTCCTATTCCAGCGGAGACGACATCATCGCCAAGATGGTGATACCCATCGCTCCTTCTCACTTGCGTGCCGGGCTGAATGAAATCGAATTCTTCAAAAATTCCGACTCTGATGGATATGAGGTGATCGATGCGCGGTTGGAATCTGTGACGCAGAGCTCTCCCGCGATGATTGGTCAGACCTACCATCTTTTGGGCCGGGGAAGAACCGCGACGCTCAGCGACTTCGATTTTGTCTTCAATTACAAGAGTGAACAGAAGCGTTTGCTGGAACAGATTCCCGAATGGGCTCGCCGCGGTAAAGTGAACTTCTACAGGGCAGGCATCGATTGGGACAATCTTGACCGCATGTTTGAAATGTTTAAGGAAGCCCATATCAATCTCGTTGCCACCAACGTGCCCAGCGATACATCGGGCGAAGAATTTCGTCGAGTGAAATCGTTCATCGACCGCTGCCATGCCAACAATATTCGCGTGACTGCCTTCAATTCACTGGGAGGAATTACCGTCCGAGAGTTGTTATTGCACCCTGAAAAGAGGGATTGGATCAGCGTGGATGAATACGGAAACCTGCGTTGGCGCGCGATGAACAACAGTTTCGCGGCCGATCTGCAAAATGAGGAATATCGCCGCAATGCTTTGAAGCACGCAGCCGTCGCAATCGATGCCGGCGTCGACGAACTCTATTACGACTGGTCCATTGGAGGAACCGGCGACGTCCTCCATTTCTTTGCTGACGTCCGTCAAGTTGCTGCGAGTAAAAATAAAAACATTTCCCTGTTCGGGAACTGTAAAGGCAACATCCTGGTTGACGAAGTGGCAGACCTGGTCAAAACGGAAGGCACGACGGAAGCAGGCGTCTGGGACGGCAAGTGGGAGCACAACATCGCGCAAGCGCGCTTCTACTATGCATCGGGTTATGGCGTGAAGTCGTATGAGAGCAAATACGAGGGAGCCGATCCGGGAGTGCCGAATCCCGGCGCGCGGGATATTCGCGAGGGAATGAAAGTGGGATGGCGAAAGCCAATTGCGGAGGCCTCAGCTTTCCAATCCCATTTCGCAATCGCGGAAGCCGGTCCGAAACTGTTGCAGGGCTGGATCAAGCAAGACAACCCGATTGCCATTCAGAGCTGGGGCGAAATCAAACGATATTTCACTTTCTTGTCGAACCAGCAAGATCTCTACACGGATGTTGCTTCGGTCAGCAAGATTGCGGTTTTATCCCCGCCTCACATTCCGAGCTTCGAAGTTTCGCTGAAACGAGACAATCTGTATAAGGCGCTTGCCGAGATGAATGTTATGTATGACGTGGTCTTATTGCATCGCATGACTCCGGAGATGCTGGCGTCTTATAAGGCAGTCGTGGTCCCGAATATTCCGTACATGGATACAGAGCAGTTGGCTGCGATTCGCGCATACCGGCAAAATGGTGGGAAGGTTTACACCATTGGGAGCAATCGGGAACTGGAGGAGTTAGCCGACTTGCGATCTCCGGCATCGATGCTCGAGAGCGTTCAGAACGAAACGAGTCGCCGTGAATTGATGGCGAATCTTAGCCAGTTGTCCGGCGAGCAGTTGGTACGAATCCAGGACACGAAGTACGTGGCTGCCAATCTCGTTAAAAAGACAAACAGCGATCGCCTCATTCTTCATGTTGTGAACTACCACACGCCACTCAAAAATGTTCACGTGACAGTGAATTTGGACGGAGTCGCTAAGAAAGTGGATGCCAAACGAATCCGACTGTACTCTCCGGATCGTGAGGCGGTGGATCTGGTTGCAACATCCGTTCGCGGGAACTCGGTTGAGTTCGTGTTACCGGAGCTGGATGTCTACGACGTGGTGACCATCAACTGAAACGAGTCCGTCAGAGCGATTGACGCGTTCCTTTCGAATGCATAGACTTCCACCGCATTCGAGAGGAAACGCCAATGTGCATCATCAATTGCGCTCGACTTGCCAGAATGTTCGCGCTGTTGATGTGTTGCGCTTTGCCTGCTGTGGCGCAGCGACCCTCATCCTCGACAGCACCCTGGAGTGGCTGGGCGAGATGCGAAATCAATGTTAACGGTCAAGGATACAGCGATCAGCAGACACACACCTGGATCATCACTGGGTCAAAATCCACTGTCAGCGGTGCGTTTCGAGTGTATCCAGCAACGTGGAGTGTGATAGGCGGAGGCTCGCTGCAACAAACGAAGGGAAATCAGACGTTGATGGCGCAGTGGTCGACAACAGCTCAAAACATCAGTGCACCACTCGCGGTTTTCGTTCGCGCTTCGGACAAACGGATGTTTATCCAGGCGAGGCACGCACAACTGCGAGCGCGAAACGCGATCAATGGATACCAGCAGCTGACGATCGATGGTAAGCCGCAAACTCCCGGGAAGATCGCGGCCGAAGCTTTTGAATGGGCCTTTCCAGTCGTTGAAGTATCTCGACCGAAGCCAGCCGCCGAAGCTATCGCGAATGGCTCAAGCAAGCCCGTCGTCAATGGAAAAGTCGGTTACATGCAGCCCGCCGGCACACAAGCCGCAGCTTCATGCGAGTGGCACTTTGGTCAGGGAGCGGCCGGTCCGGCGCCGCCGAGAGCCGTTCCTGCAGAGCCGGTACCCACTCCGCAAGTGAAGTGAATGATCAACATCTGCAGCGGCGTGGAACGCAATTACTAAGGTGGCGAGCACGGGCAGGCATTGACCCTCTCTACGGTCCGGAATAGCATCGGTCTCAAAATGTCGGAACCATCCGCTACCACGAGTGTGAACACTCGTCACATCCCCGCCCACCTTGTCGAAGACGCCTACAAGCACATTTACGAGGCGGCGATTCGCACGCCTCTTATTCGGCTCAATTACTCGACGCAAGCGGATATTTATTTGAAACTTGAATGCCTGCAGCCCATTGGTTCTTTCAAAATCCGAGGAGCCTACAATGCGGTTCGCCTCTTGCCGATAACGGAACGTAATCGAGGTTTGTGGACAGTGAGCGCCGGCAACGCTGCGCAGGGCGTGGCGTTGGCCGCACAAAAAGTTGGTGTGCCGTGCAAGGTGCTCGTGATGGACACAGCTCCGGCCGCGAAGCTCGAAGCCATTCGCCGCCTTGGCGCAGAAATTGTCAAAGCTAAGTTCGATCGATGCTGGAAGGCTTTGGAAGAACGGCAGCACCCAGCGATGAATGGAGCATTCGTGCATCCCTTCGAAGATGACGAATTTATTGCTGGCAACGCTTCAATTGGTCTGGAAATTCTCGAAGATCTTCCTGACGTGGATTGCGTCATCGCATCGTTTGGTGGCGGGGGCTTGTCCTGCGGCATTGCTTCCGCCTTCAAGACGAGAGGACATTCAGCAACGGTTTTCGCTGCCGAGCCGGAAACGGGCGCGCCTCTGTCGAGATCTTTCGAAGCGGGTTCACCGCAGCAATTCCCAGACTGGCGCGCGAGTTGGGTTGACGGGTGTGGGGGAAAGTCCGTTTTCCCTCGCATGTGGGCGCTCGCAAGCCATCTGCTCGCCGGGTCTTTGGTCAGCAGTCTAGATGACATCCAAAAAGCTTTGAAGATTGTCGCGGAGCGGAATCACGTGATCTGTGAGGGAGCAGGAGCGTGCGCCGTTGCAGCTGGGCTGAGTGGAAAATGCGGATCAGGAAAAATCGTGTGCGTCGTTAGTGGCGGAAATATCGACCTTGCCACCTTTTCTACTCTTGTGGCGTAACCGAATAGAATCGGCTACTAGGCTGCGGGGACGGATCGACCGCTCCCGGGACTCTGAGTTTCGTCGGAGGTTGTAGCAGCTAAAGGCAGCGTAGCAGTCACGAGAGTTCCAGTGCTATCGCTTTTGACATCCAGGTGACCGCCAACTTGACTCACGCGTTGCTTCATTCCGCCGAGGCCGACGCCGACTCCAATACCAGCTTCGCTGAGAGCAGACAATCTTTCCGGAGCAATGCCCGATCCGAAGTCTCTGATCGACAAAACAGCATTCTGCTGATCGCTGGTGAGATTCACGTCGACAGTCTTGCTACCTGAGTGCCTGAGCACGTTTGTTAGGCTCTCCTGCAACACTCGAAACAGCACGAGTTCCGATTCCTTCTTCAAATGGATATCGTTCATCTTGAGTGTTGTCTTGATGCCGCTTCTTTGGCCAAAACCTTCGACATACCATTTAGCTGCAGACTGGAATCCGGCCTCATCTAACAGTGGAGGATGAAGCAGGTACGAGATTGACCGAATTTCCTGGATGGCTTGGTCCGTCAACGTGCCGGAGTCCCCAAGCAATTGGGACACATTCCCTAGGCTTTCAGTGAAGAGACGCTGCAACGCGGCCAAATTCATTTTCAGAGCGCTAAGCGTTTGTCCAGTGCTGTCGTGCAAGTCACGGGCGACTCGTCGTCGTTCTTCGTCCTGCAATCGCAGCAATCGAGCCGAGAGCGTTCTAAGCTGATCTTGCGTCTGAGCACGCATCTCCACTTCGGTTCTCAAAAACGAGACCGACTGCAGCAACTGGTTCGTGCGCTCCTTAACTTTGTCTTCGAGTTCAGCTTGCGATTTCCGGCTTGCCTCTTCGGCCTTTACTCGGTCACTTATGTCGATTGATTTTCCACCGATATAGCGCGTTCCATCATCTCGAACAACCGGGAATTTAACCGTGAGCCATTTGTGCTCACCATCAGCCTCGATGGTTCGTTCTACAAACTCGTGTGCCTTGTTTTCACTTAGGACAGTTTCATCGTTACGACGATATTCATCAGCCAATTCGGAGGGGAACAATTCGTGATCGGTTTTTCCGGTGGGGTCTCCGATTGAAAATCGCTGACGGTTAGCGGCGTTGGTATACACGTAGCGGCCCTTCTCGTCCTTTAGATATTCAGTCGCCGGGCTATTGTCCATGAACACTTCGAACATAGCAGTCGAGCGGCGCGCCTCCTGTTCAGCTTCGATTCGTGCCTTGATTGATCGTCGAGTGTTCTCGGCAAGAGCGACGATTAAAGCACAAACTACAAAGAATCCGATCACCGCGGTGATGATGGAAGTCCGATCCCGCACCATCACTAAACCTATTGTCCGGCTAAGGAAGAGATACCAGACCCCAATGACCGAAAGGATACTCGCGAGAATTCCAGGCCCTCGGCCGCCATACCAAGCAGAAATTACAACTGCAGCCCAAACCGTTAGAAAGGGCAATGCACCACCCAGTATTGGTTCAAGCCCCTTCCTTAAAAGAAGTGCTACAAGAACCGCAAACACGGCGAAGCCATATCGTCTTACCGTTGTAGCGTCCTGGTATTGCGGGAAATTCGAGAATCCCATGAAAAACGGCCCCTTGGCATTTACACCAGATGGGAGGAGATTAGTGCAGGAAGTTTATCATCTGTGGCAAGAGAGTAGCCGATTCACGAGCACATCTGCTTCGGCGATTGACACTTTGCCCCTAAAATCGTATCCTTCGCCACCAACATTCCCCGCTCGATCCCCCCAGGAGTTGCAGATTGCAGCGTGGGCCTTCGGAACACATCACTTCTCTACTAGTAAGGTGGCGGGGCGGTGAAAAAGCAGCGCTCGATGCCCTGATGCCGCTCGTTTACGACGAGCTTCGGCGTTTGGCGCACATTTATCTGCGAAGAGAGCGCGGCGACCATACCCTCCAGAGCACCGCCCTGGTGCACGAAGCCTATGCGCGGCTGGTCGGTCAGAATCTTCCCGAGTGGCAGAATCGTGCGCATTTTTTTGCGGTTGCGGCACAGATCATGAGGCAGATTCTGGTTGATTATGCGCGCAGCCGCCGTGCGGACAAGCGTGGCGGAAGTGCCTGTAAGCTGCCGCTTGAGGATGCCGACGGCGATGCGAAGGTTGCGAACGTTGACATTGTTGCACTGGACGACGCTCTTGAAAGTCTTGCCAGAATCGACCCCCAACAGAGCCAGGTCGTCGAGTTGCGATTTTTTGGCGGTCTTTCCATTGAAGAGACATCGGAAGTTCTGAAAATTTCGCCGTCCACTGTCAAGCGGGATTGGAACACGGCGCGTGTCTGGTTATATCGCGAACTGGACCGGACAGGAACCACGTGACTCCGGAGCGCTGGCAACAGATACGTGGTGTGTACGAGCGGATTGTCGCCCTTGCCCCTGAAGACCGTTCTTCACAGCTCGATCAAGTAGCACTGAATGATGCGGAGCTTCGTCAGGAAGTAGAGTCGCTTCTCTCCTACGAGCGTCGCGCTCAGGATTCCTTTCTGGACACGCCTGTCGCCAACGTCATTTCAGGAACGATGCCACGCAGCGACGTCTCTGTCCGCACGGGTCGGAGGCTAGGTGTTTACGAACTCATAGAGAGAATCGGCTACGGAGGAATGGGCGAAGTCTATCGTGCCGCCCGCATCGACGGTCAATATCAGCAGGAAGTTGCGATCAAATTAGTACGTAGCGGATACGACACCACCCTGCTTTTGGAGCGCTTCCGGCACGAGCGTCAGATACTGGCAACACTCGATCATCCAAACATTGCCCGCCTGCTCGACGGTGGTACAACTGAGGATGGAATTCCGTACCTTGTGATGGAATTGATCGACGGTGTTCCCATCGATCGCTATTGCCTGGAACAGAAGCTGTCGATAGTCGAGCGCCTGAAGTTATTTCGACAGGTTTGTGCGGCGGTTCATTACGCGCATCAACATCTCGTAGTGCATCGTGATCTGAAACCCAGCAACATATTGGTGACTGCAAATGGCGTACCGAAACTGCTTGATTTCGGGATTGCCAAGATCCTTGATCCTTCTACGCAGGTCGCGCCAACGCTGTTGAATGCGCTGACTCCCGAATACGCGAGCCCCGAGCAACTGCGTGGAGAGTCGATTACCACGTCTGCCGATGTCTATTCGCTGGGCGTCGTTCTTTACAGATTGCTGACCGGGCATTCTCCGTACCGCGTCAACACGACATCGCCTGCAGATCTAGCGCGGGCGATCACCGAGATCGAACCAGAACGACCCAGTTCAGCAGTGCTCCGCAAAATTGCCGAAGTTTCTGATCCAACGCCGAAAGAGATCGATGTTCTCTCCGGACGGTGGGCGCGCGAGCTGCGCGGTGATTTGGACACGATCGTTCTTAAAGCCCTTCGCAAAGAGCCTCAATATCGATATTCATCTGTCGAACAACTTTCGGAAGACATTCGCCGCCACCTAGAGAATCTGCCTGTCAAGGCGCGCCGGGGATCTACAACCTATCGGCTTGGTAAATTTCTTTTACGACATCGAATTGGCGTTGCCGCGACGGCGCTGGTCGTGATTGCTATTACTGGCGGTGTAGTCACCACCGTGCGGGAGGCCCGTATTGCGGACCGTAACGCTAAAGAGGCGGAGAAGCGTTTCAATGAAGTTCGCAAGCTCGCCAACTCACTTATTTTCGAAGTCCACGATTCAATCAAGGACCTTCCAGGCGCGAACAAGTCTCGCAAAGTGATTCTCGAACGCGCGGTGGAATATCTCGACAGCCTTGCGCAAGAGTCGGCGAATGAACCGGACTTGGTTCGCGAGTTGGCCACTGCCTACGAGAGGATTGGAGCTCTCCAGGGCGATCCGATGGATCCTAATCTCGGAGAAATAAAAGCAGCGAAGGGAAACTTCATCAAATCGATTGAGCTTCGCGAGGCGCTTGCGCGAGCGAATCCGCACAACAGCAAAGACCAGATCGAGTTGGCCGTTGCTTATCTGGATTACTCGGATTTCCAGACCGGCGTGTTAGGTAATCCTGCGGCCGGACTCGATTATTGCAATAAAGCCGTGGCGCTTTTGGATCGTGAGGCTGTTGCCGATCCGAATAACGCTCGAGTGTTTGTGCAATCAACGCGCGCCTACACGAGCCTGGGAGTTATTCAAATCGGAAATGGCGCTGGCGGGTCCACCGGTAATGTGGTGGCCGGAGTTGCCGCATTGAAAAAAGCGCTGGAACTGGATCACCGCGCCATCAAAATGTCACCTTCCAACATGGAGGTAGCTGGGCAGGAATTCGTCATATACATCCTTCTAGGCGATGCGATGTTGAAACTGGGCGAGCCAGTCGCTGCCGAGGAGTATTACAGACACTCCATGGAAGGGATGAATGCTCTCAGTGACAGAGAAACCAACATTCGAACTGCCGGCAATCTGGTAGTGCTGGACGGCAAAATGGGAGACGTTTTCCTGCGCGAAGACAAAATCTCCGACGCTGTCTCGTGGTACCGCAAAGCCCACGATGGTGCTGGCCGCCTCATTGCACGAGATCCAGCGGATCAGCCGCTAGAACACCTCGTGATTACGAGCTCGGGCCAACTCGGCCATGCTCTGATGGAAAACGGTCAGATGGATGCTGGATTGGAATATATGCACAAGGCATTCGATGCTGCAGCCAAGAGTCCATCTCAAACGCCACTCGAGAAAATATTTCAGGGAATTCTCTTCACATGGTTTGGTGAAGCTGCAGAAAAAAGGGGAAGACTTAGCGATGCTGTGCAGGAATATCGAAAGAGCCAGGCCATGCTGGCATCCGCTCGCGAAGATGGCGCCAACGATTTGCGTACTCAGATCTACTACACGTCTGCGACAGATCGTCTTGCAGCAGCACTCCTGAAGCTCGGAAAACTGCAAGAGGCAAGCACGCAATACAATGCTTCGCGGGATCTGCTCGAGCCTCTACGTAAGTCGAATCCCGGCGAACAAGAACTCCTTTACGCAGTCGCGGAAACTTATGCGGGGCAGGGCGATGTCTCAATGCAACTCGCAAAATTGGCCTCTAAGCGACTAGACAAAATTTTGCATTTGAATGATGCGGTGGAGTGGTTTCAGAAGAGCTCAACCATTTGGAGCAAAATCAAAAACCCCTCACGCATAAGCAGCAGCACCATGGAAGTCAGGCTCCCGGCAGAAGTCTCGCGACAACTAACGCATTGCAAGACTCAGCTCGCGGCATTCCCAACCAACTGACCGCGAGCAGACCTTAGGTGTGTGCTGCCGCGAATGTACCCCGAATACCTGATGGATTGCGCAGTGTGCTGACCGCACAATCTGGATTGGGTACGTATGCGGGCCCCGCTTTTAACTTCGAATACTTTTCCCACCACCATCTGCGCATTTCAGCATCAAAAGTTGGCTGCGACAACACGAGTTTTGTTAATTTTCGCAGGACATCAATCACGACGAGCGCTGACATGCACGAAGAGAAAAAACGAAAGGCTGCTTTTGATCCGCGATCCAGCGATCGAAGGCTTGTCCTAAGGTCGGCCGCGATGTTAGCCGGCGCTACAGCATTAGGAGGTACAGCCATGCCACAGTCCTTGGCACAGGGTGGGAAGAGTGGAAACACCGTGGGCTCGCTGAAGGGTCGCTTGATGGGCTTCATGCTGCCTCACGAACAGTTCACGGTGCCCGAATTGATCGAACTGGGAGTACTTGCGGAGCAGTCGGGATTCGATTTGCTGGCGACCAGCGATCACTTCCAACCTTGGCAGGCGAACGAACTACACGCCGGAGCCGCTTGGATCACCATGGGCGCTCTCGCTCAGAGAACGAAGCGCGTCTGGATTGGTCCGACAGTGACATGTCCGACTTTCCGTTATAACGCTGGAGTTGTCGCGCAAGCATTTGCCACCCTCTCTTCCATCATGCCCGGCCGTATCTTCCTTGGATTGGGCTCCGGTGAAGCACTGAATGAACAGGCGGCCCAGCCATCATGGCCGAAATGGCCGGAGCGGTCAGAACGATTGGTCGAGGCCACTGACATCATCCGTAAGCTCTGGCAGGGTCAGCAAGTCGATCACAAAGGCAAGTACTACACTCTCAATGCCAAGTTGTACGATCCTCCATCTAAACCCATTCCTCTTCTAATGGCCGCCAATGGACCTAAGGCTATGCGGCGTGCTGGTCAGTATGCGGATGGTCTCATCACTGATCCGAAGACGTGGAAAGAGCACAAGGGCGAATTCGAAGCGGGAGCGAAAGCAGCCGGGAAAGACATCAAGCAGGTGCCGGTGCTCGTCGAATTGTTCGTTGTTGTCGGGGGTACGACGGAGGCGAGAAAAGCTGCTGAGTTGTGGCGGTTCATTCCGAAAGCCTTCAAAACTTACTACGACGTTCGTGATCCACAAGAGATTCAGAAACGTGCCGAGGCCGAACTTCCGCTCGAGCAGGTGTACGCCGACTGGCCCGGAAGTACGGACCCGCAGGTGCACATAAAAGCGGTAAACGAACTTTTTGACAGCGGCGCGACCATAGTCAACATCCACAGCGGTCAACCGGACCAGAAGAAAGTTATCGCCTTCTATAGCAAGAATGTTTTGCCCAAGGTGAGATCGGGCGGGACAGGTGCCAAGTCGGCCGCGTAACGTTCAACAACTCAAAAGAATTGGAGGAGCAACAATGCCAGCGAAAAAGAAATCAAGAAGAAAGTACGGAAAAGGTGCGAGTAAGTCAGTCGAAAGGGCAATGCATAGAAAAAAGAAAGGAACTTTGCGGTCAGGAAAAGGTGGCAAAGGTGGCAAAGTTAAAAGTCGCAAGCAAGCAATAGCGATCGGGCTATCTGAAGCGCGCAAGAAAGGCGCCAAGGTGCCGAGAAAGAAAGCGGCCTAGTGAAAAGGGGACGCGCAGGTCGCGTTCCTTGAAACGTACCCACTTAGCTTGCGCGCCTTCTTTTCCTGAGCCGATGCCAAAAGATACCTCGGTCGTCATCATCGGAGCCGGGGCCGCGGGACTGGCCGCTGCCTCGAAACTCGTCCGAACTGGTGTGCGCGTTATTGTTCTGGAGGCACGATCGCGATTGGGCGGTCGAATCTTCACGGTCATCGATGACATCTCGCAGTTTCCCATAGAACTTGGTGCCGAATTCATGCACGGCTTTGCGCCAGAAATCTGGCAGCCGTTTCAAAAAGCGAGCATCCCCATTCACGAAATTTCCGGTGACAGCTGGTGCATGGAGAATGCAAGGCTGACGCCATGTGATTTTTTCGAAAAAGTCGAAGAGATCCTTAAGAAAATGGATCGGCGGTCTCCTGACGAAAGCTTCCAGCAATTCCTCAACCGCCAATTCCCAAATCTTGATCGCAATCCAGAACTGGAAAGAGCAAAGCAACACGCGCTCCGATACGTAGTCGGCTTCAATGCCGCCGATCCGAATCTTGTTGGCGTTCATTGGCTCGTAAACGAACAAGAAGCGGAAGAACGCATCAATGGTGATCGCGCGTTCCGCCCCGCTACTGGTTACGAATTCCTGGTCAATCAGTTCTCGCGGGAGATAGAAGCGGCACAGGGAGAGATCTGTCTGAGTTCTGTTGTCGAGGAGGTGCGCTGGAAAAAGGGTCGCGCTGAGGTACGCTTCCGGGAACAAGACGAAGAGACTCAGATTGACAGCGCAAAGGTTCTCATTACCGTTCCGGTTTCGGTCTTGTGCGCCCGCGAGAAGGGAGGTGCCATTCGCTTCACCCCAGCACTCCCATTCGAGAAAACGGGAGCTTTTCAAAAAATGGAGATAGGGAAAGCTCTGCGAATTGTGTTTCGGTTTCGCACGCGTTTCTGGGAAACGATCGTTCCGAGCAATTCACGCAAAACCATGGCGAATCTCAGTTTCCTGTTTACGGATAATCATGATTTCCCGACATGGTGGACCTCCGCGCCGGACGACCGCCCCGTTATCACAGGCTGGGCACCATTCCTTGCTGCCGAACGCCTGTCTGGGTTGAACGGCGACTCTCTCGCAGAAATTGGAATTCGTACATTGAGTAAAGTCCTTTTAGTCAGTCCTTCTCTCATCGAGCAACAATTCCTGAAATTGTACTTTCATGACTGGCTATCCGATCCCTTCTCTCTCGGAGCTTACGCATTCGGAAAAGTTGGTTGCGATGGTGCCGCACGTGAGATGTCGGTTCCCATCCAGAACACGTTGTACTTTGCAGGTGAAGCGACAGATACGAACGGAAACACCGGAACTGTGCACGGAGCCATTGCGAGTGGTAACCGTGCCGCATCGCAAATTCTTCAGAGCTTGTCCTAACCCGTACAGAAAATCCTAAGAGACCATGCAGCGAAGGCCCGATGGTCGTGCGTCCCATAGATAAATATGGTCATTCGATAACGAATTTGCGCTTGCAGCTTTCACTGAATAACCGCTCGCAGTCATCTTAGGGCTCTCTTCAATAAAAGCCACCAACACAGATCGAAAGGAATGGCCATGGCAGATCTAAATCCTCCCTCCAATCTGACCGACGAGAACACAACTCTTGACGAGACCCCGACAGCTGATTTGAAGGCAAACCCCAAGGTGGACTCAGAAGAAGAAAGCTCACGTCCAGTGGAGTTCCACCGCCGCGATGTGAAAGACGATTTGTCCGGAAAAGTTGTCGTCATTACAGGTGCATCCAGCGGATTTGGCAAAGGTGCGGCTCGCGAATTCGGAGGCCGAGGAGCGTCGGTGGTACTTGCGGCGCGGCGAGACGAATTGCTGGATGAACTTGCGGACCAGATTCAAGCCGCGGGTGGCCGAGCACTGAGCGTTCCAACCGACGTCAGCCATGAAAATGAAGTCGAGGAACTCTGCCGAACGGCAGTGGAGCGATTCGGTCGAATCGACGTCTGGGTCAATAACGCAGGTGTTGGGGCACTCGGTCGGTTTGAGGAAGTTCCACTCGCGGATCACGTGAAAGTCATACAAACCGATCTGTTGGGAACGCTGTATGGCAGTTATTTCGTAATGAAAGTCTTTCGAGAGCAAGGCAATGGGATTCTCATCAATATTGCTTCCGTGATCGGAAAGGTTCCTGCTCCTTACTATTCTTCCTACGCAGCCGCAAAGCACGGCGTTGTCGGGTTGAGTGCCGTTCTCCGCCAGGAACTCGAACAGAACAATATGGAGAACATTCACGTCTGCACAGTCATGCCAACATCGTTTGATACGCCTTTCTTCGACCATTCGGCGAACTACACGGGCCACGAGACAGTTCCGATCCCGCCGGTCTACGACCCGGAGAGGGTTGTCGACACGATTGTCCGATTGGCGACAGACCCTGAAGCCGAGGTAAGCGTCGGGACGGCTGCGAAGATCGCGACCATGGCTCATCAAATTGCGCCCGGAATGACTGAGTCAAGAATGGGCAAACAAGCCCACAAAGCTCACATCGTAGATGCGCCACCTGCGCCGAATACCGAGGGCAGTGTGCAGAAACCGCAGCCAGAAGGCCGTGGAGTCACACGAAGCAAGGGAAAACGTTCTGCTTAGGAGCTGCCGATGCCAAGACATGTAGCGGAAATCGGGTGTGGAATTCTGGCGGGACTCATGGCTACAAACGCGATCCTCAAACGCCAACCCTACGATCTCTCTGGCAAAGTGGTTTTCATCGCAGGCGGTTCTCGTGGTCTGGGTTTGGTGCTCGCCAGAGAGTTCATTAGGCGGGGAGCGCGCATCGCGATTGCCGCACGCGACCCAGAGGCACTATCGCGAGCGGTCGACCAACTCCCGTGCGGACTAGATGATGTTTTCTCAATCGAGGCAGACATGTCGATGCGAGAGGAAGCTGAGCGAGCAGTCAATCAGGTTCGCGAGCGCTTCGGACGTATTGATGTTCTGGTCAACAACGCCGGAGTGATCGCAGTGGGACCTCTGGAGACGATGACAATCGACGACTATCGTACGTCGCTAAACACACATTTTTGGGCCGCGTACTTCGCGACCATGGCTGTTTTGCCCGAGATGAAACAAAGACGTCAAGGGCGAATCGTCAACATCTCATCCATCGGTGGCAAAGTGAGCGTACCTCACCTATTGCCCTACTGTGTTGGTAAATTCGCGCTTACCGGCTTTTCCGAAGGACTACGTGCGGAATTGGCAAAAGACCGCATTCGGGTTACGACCGTTTGCCCCGGGCTGATGAGAACCGGAAGTCCTCGCAATGCTTTTTTCAAAGGCAAGAACCGCGCCGAGTATGCATGGTTCAGCTTGAGTGACGCCCTTCCGATTCTCTCCATGAGTGCCCAGCGTGCCGGGAGGCAGATTGTCGATGCTTGCCAGCGTGGGAGTGCTGAAATCGTGCTCTCACTGCCGGCTAAATTTGCGGTGAAGATCAATGGTATCGCGCCAGTTGCCGTTTCAAACGTCATGTCCGTTGTGAATCGTGTGTTGCCGAGTGCCGGTGGTGTAGGCAGCGAGGCTCGCACCGGGTCTGAAAGTTCTTCTCCGATTTCTCCTTCGTGGCTGACGACGCTTAATGAGCGTGCGGCTCTGCAAAACAACGAGATCTGAAACGGTTTCCTCTTACGCAATGGAGCTTGCTTATGAGTCGTGTTCCTAAAAAGCTAACTACGATGCCGCGACGTGTATCGAATGTCCGGGATCAAAATCAAATCGGCTGGACCGAGATGGGCGCATACCTGATCGCAGGATCTGCGGCCGCGGCTTTCGGCTTATCTCGGCGAACTTGGGCTGGTGCGGCGATTGCACTGGGAGGGGCGGCCCTGATCGCACGAGGAATGACAGCCCCGGTAGAGATGGATGGTTCCTGTGTGGTCAGCCAAACCATAGATCGTAGCGCAGACGAAATTTTCCAGATGGTCCGTGACATTCCGAGCTGGCCTTCTTTCATCAAGTCTTTGCATTCCGCTCGTGAGGAAAATTCGTTCGCCGCGTGGCAGTCCGACGTCGACGGTAAGCGACTTCGAGGACGGGTCGAGATCATGGATGAGTCGCCGGGTGAATACATTCGCCTGCGCACCGACGATGGCGATCTTCCTCATGAAATTTCCATAGAACTGCGAAAGGCCCCCGGTGACCGTGGAATCGAAGTAAGTGTAGAGATCCACTGGGCTGGTTCTGGGATGGCTTTGAAAGAAATGTTTCAATCGGCTGTAGGAACCAGTGCCGAACAATTGGCTAGGGAAGGTTTGCGCTGTTTGAAGCAGCTGTTGGAAGCCGGCGAAATCGCAACAACGGTCGGCCAACCTCACGGAGCGCGCGGTTTGCGCGGCAAGATGGAGCGGGCCATGTTGCGCGAAACTCCGCTAGAGGATCAGGGAATTCATCCCCAAACTGAAACTGAAGGAACAGCACCAGAAGCCGCAGCGTCCTGAGCTGCTAGGAGATTGATTGTGAAAGCGCTTTGTTGGCAAGGAAAGCATGATGTTCGTGTGGAGTCCGTGGAAGATCCCAAAATCTTGAATCCGAGAGATGCCATCGTAAAAATAACTCTCTCGGCGATTTGCGGATCGGATCTCCACCTTTATGACGGCTTTATTCCCACTCTCGAGCCTGGCGATATTCTCGGTCACGAGTTCATGGGCGAGGTCGTGGAAGTTGGACGAGACGTAAAGAATCTCCAAATTGGCGATCGCGTTGTCGTTCCATTCACGATCGCGTGCGGCCGTTGCTACTACTGCAAGAACCAGCTGTGGTCTCTATGCGATAACTCGAACCCGAATGCATGGATCGCAGAAAAACTTTACGGCTTCTCCGGATCCGGCCTTTTCGGCTATTCGCACATGCTTGGCGGATACGCTGGTGGCCAGTCGCAATACGTTCGGGTACCTTTCGCCGACGTTGGTCCGTTGAAAGTGTCGAATGGCTTAAATGACGAGCAAGTCCTGTTTCTGTCTGACATATTTCCAACCGGTTACATGGCCGCAGAAAACTGCAATATCAAGCCGGGACAGGTAATCGCCGTTTGGGGCGCGGGCCCGGTCGGCCAGTTCGCTATCCGAAGTGCATTCTTGCTCGGCGCCGAGAGAGTGATCGCCATCGATCGTTTTCCAGAACGTCTGGAGATGGCGCACGAGGCAGGAGCGCAGACGTTTAACTACGACGAAGATGAGGACGTTGTTGAAGTCCTCAAACAAATGACTGGTGGACGCGGACCGGACGGCTGTATCGACTGCGTTGGCATGGAAGCTCACGGCCACGACTTCGTTGCGATGTACGATTCGGTGAAGCAAAGCCTGAAGCTTTCATTCGATCGACCAAAGGTCTTGAGGCAAGCCGTTCAGGCATGTCGGAAGGGTGGCAGCGTTTCAATCCCAGGAGTCTACGGAGGACTGCTAGACAAGATTCCTTTCGGGTCTGCATTCGGCAAGGCTCTTACATTGAAGATGGGCCAGACTCACGTGCACTCTTACCTACAACCTTTGCTGAACCTGATCGAACAGGGAAAGATCGATCCCTCGTTCGTCATCACTCACCGGGTTTCCATCGACGATGTGCCGGAGATGTATCGTCGATTCCGCGATAAAGAGGACGGTTGTATCAAAGTGGTGTTCGATCCTTGGAAGCCATCGCAAACGTCAGGAAATGGCAACGCGCCATCTCTGATGATGTAAAGCCAGTTCAATTTCGTTCGCGCTGCGGGGGTTTCGCTCCCGCAGCATTTTTGTTTTGTGAAGTCAATTCGTTTTACTGGCAGGGGACCTGATCGCCGTTCCTATCGTGAGTAGTGTGAACAAACCAACGATCCCCAATGAGATTACGCAATAGATACAGAAGACCCCAAGGATGCGGGCTTCGATACGTGTCAGATAGAGCGAGAAGGCAAGGGCGACAAGCACCGGAACCAACATCGCGCGGTAAGCTCTCATCCACGCCAGCGCGCCGAGAAGAAGATACCCTGCTATTCCAATAACTGCGACCGGAATTCCCGCGAAAACAGCATAAGGACTGTGGTTGACGATTCCACAGTCCCATTTGTCATTGATGCTGCACGGAGAACTATCCGTGCGATAGTGTTCTCGCAGTGCGAAAGAAGCAACAACCACGCCAATCGTTGCCAGAACAACCAGAACCCATCTCATGTGAGGTGCCTCTTAGTTGGTGACAGCATTCTGCGCGCGTTATTCGTGATATCTCTTCTCGCCGGCTGAAATTGCGACTGGTAGCCGGTTCTGCATCGGTGGTAGCGGACAGGTTGCAAAGGCCGTAAATGCGCAGGGAGGATTGATCAAGCGATTGAAATCCAGAACCACATCGCCAGGTTGGGCAACGCCATGATCGGGCAGCTCGGTATAGAGGAATCTCCCTCCCCCATACGTTGTCGTCTTGCTCGTCGTATCCCGCAGAATGAAAAACAGCTCTTTGGAGTCCGGCGACTCGAGCACGGGTTCGAGGCGCACGGTTCTTCCCTCAATTGTGAATTCAGCTACGCCCGGTGCCGGCAGTTTACTGACAGTGCCCAGAATAGTCGGGATATCAAGTATTTTGGGCGGCGTGTAAGGTATCCACTTTGCATGGATACGATAGTGCTCATCTGGCGCATACCAACTTAAGCCGTGAAATGTGGAACGCGAAGGAGCTTGAGTATCTTTCACTCGCAACGCATAGCGTTCATCACGATGGATGATGATGATCGCAACCGTCCCAATCGTTAACTTCGAGGGATTCTGCGCGTCATCTGCAAACAAAGTCGCCTCGGATGCTGGCTTCCCATCCAGCTTCAACTCTTTCGGAAATCCTTCAGCAGGCGGTAATAACCGCAATGTACCTTTCTGTAAACGCAGGACGGCGATATGAGCTGGCACTTTTGCCGAAATCTGAAAAAGATTTCCTTCAACAGCACCAAAACTGTTGTCTCCCTCATTTAACCAATTCAGCCCGATCAGCGACAGCCATCCTTCCGGCGCCTGCAAATTTTTAGCCCGCTCTACTCGCCAGGACTGAAGTTCGCTCTGCCAGGAAGCATCTTTCGGCCCGGCCGCAACCATCACTACCATTCCCAGGCTTAGCACGATGCCGGGTATCCATCTATGGCTCTGTTTCATAACGCTTCTCCTATGAAGCTCGATTGTGCATGTAGACGTGGCATCTTCGCAATTGTCACAACCAATTAGAATTCCCAGATGTCTCCAAATACCAGACTTGAACGGCTGCGCATCGTTCTTGTGGGAACTCGTAATCCGCTGAACATCGGGGCAGCCGCGCGTGCGATGAGTAACTTTGGCGTGAGCAGCCTTCGCTTAGTGAATCCGTACGACCCCTCGTTCCGTGAAGCCCGGTCCGCCGTTGGAGCAGCCCAGCTCTTGCAAAGAGCCGAACGATTCTCGAACGTGTCAGACGCCGTGTCCGACTGCAGTCTCGTTGTCGGTACAACCGCAGCCTCGAATCGAGAACTGCAACAACCTTTGAAAACGCTCGAGCACGGGGCTAAGTTGATCCGTCGCCATCTTTCTTCTGCGAATACCGCCGTCCTCTTCGGCTCAGAGAAGCGCGGCCTCTCTAACGATGATTTAAGCCACTGCCATTGGTTGATGCGCATTCCAACTCGTACTACACATGCATCGATGAACCTCGGGCAAGCGGTTGCAATCTGCGTTTACGAGTTAGCTAAAGGCGCTCGAGCGAAGCCAGAAAAGCTGCGTGCTCCGAATGCATCGGCGGGCATGGAGGAACGACTTAAACAATCACTGTCAGCATGTCTGAAGCACAGCGGGTATACAAAGACCGGAGCAGATGCCTTGAACGAGCGCAAACTGCGGCAGATGGTGCGTCGTCTCCACATCCAAGAGCTTGACGCGCAAACACTGCTCGGGATGTTGCGCCAGATCCTCTGGAAGCTGGAGCATTAGTCTGCCGCTACGGGCAACGCTGGTGCTACAACTGGGTTGACCCAGCCCCCCACATCCTTTGCCAGATCATCCGCTGACGTTGGGCCCCAGCTCCCACAGTCATAGTTCTCGGCCGGCTCAACGTTTCCGAGAATCGGGTCGACAATCTTCCATGCAGCTTCAACCGCGTCCTGTCGAACGAACATCAACTGATCGCCATGCATCGCATCGGTGAGTAATCGTTCGTAGGCCTCTGCTTCGTCCGCCGAGGCTTTGTGCACGGCAGACAGTTCCGCACACGTTGTCGCGAAACGTGGAGCATCTTCATCCATAGCCTTGATGCGCGCTCCAAGGCTCAGTGATAGATCCGGTCCCAATCGGAAGCGGAAGTAATTGTTCTTATCGACGGGCATGCGCGTGAGGGGCGGACGCTTCAACCGAACGATCACTTCGGTCGCAGTCACGGCCATACACTTTCCCGCGCGGATGAGAATCGGAACATCAGCCCATCGCCATGAGTCAATCGCGAACCGAACGGCAGCATACGTTTCGACTTGTGAATCAGGGCTGACGCCGGCTTCTTTGCGATATCCACTGAACTGGCCACGCACGAGAGCACTCGGAGTAATCGGCGGAATGCTATGAAACACTTTGGCTTGCTCATCTCGCAAAGATTCAATATAGAGGCCGGTAGGAGCTTCCATCGCAAGGAATGCCACGACTTGCAACATATGGTTTTGGATCACATCTCGAATTGCTCCGGCTTCCTCGTAGAACTTTCCGCGTCCCTGTACGCCGAAGTTCTCCGCCATCGTGATTTGAATATGGTGGATGTAATTGCGATTCCAGATCGGTTCCAGGAATGTGTTGAAAAAACGGAAGAAGAGCAGGTTCTCGACCGCATCTTTGCCCAGATAGTGATCGATGCGAAAAATTTGCTGTTCAGGGAAGACGGACTGGAGAATGCGATTTAATTCCTGCGCAGATGCGAGGTTCCGTCCAAAAGGTTTCTCGACGATGACGCGCGCGCCTTTTGCGCATCCGGCTTTGTTCAACCCCTCTACCACCGTTGCAAACAGACTCGGCGGAATCGCCAGATAGTTGGTCGGTTTTTGAGCGTTGCCGAGCTTCTTTCTCAACTGCTGGAAAGTCGCTGGATCTCCATAGTCACCATCGATGTAGTCCAGCAGTTTCATCAATTGATCGAATGCTGGCTGTTTGACGCCTCCTCCATGTTCCGTAACGCTCTGGCGAGCACGATCACGGAGTTGGTCGAGATTCCAACCTGATTTCGCAACGCCGATTACGGGAACATCCAAGATGCCACGGTCCACCATGTTTTGGAGGGCAGGAAAAACTTTCTTATAGGCGAGGTCCCCAGTAGCGCCGAAGAAAACGAAAGCGTCAGCTGCATTATTTGATGTATTCACCATGAGTGCCATCCCACGTATTGTCTGGTCGATGATTATAGGCGCACACCAGACTGCGAGTTGGTGTGATTGCTGTATCTGTAGCAGGGTTTGATGGCAGTTGCGGAGAATTGGTTGAGCTACTTAAACCCAACCTTCTGCATCGCGCTTTGGGCTTCTGAGTTCTTCATGAACGTATTCCAGATGAGTCCGGTTCGCTGATTTTCCGCCATCAACATGGTGATCCCGACATCGATCCCGATCACGTCCGGGTCGTACCAGCCTGTGAGCGGATTGAACGCATCCACGAATCCATAACGGCCCCAAGCCTTCATATGGTTTTGTCGCAGGTTGCTCAGCACCGCGACGCAGTCTTGGTAAAGAAACGGCAGTGAACCTCCCGTGGCGCACGGCACGAGCGTGCCATCAAGAGGCCCCAGTGGAGGCGGGCCGCCCCAAGCCGTGTATCCCTTCACATAATCCGACGCAGTAATCCCCCAGAATTTGTCGCTGTAATCGGAAAACTGGTCGTGAAGCGAAAGACAAAAGAGCTTGTGGGCTCGCGTTGCTTTCACCGAGTTATCAAAATAATTCGTATACGCATCGCTCTTGTTTCGAAAATCGTACCAAGCATGAGAATACTGGTGAGTGAAGAGAGGATCATTTCCAGAAACGTATTCGATTCCCTGGTAGGTGATCTTTGGGCGCGACCACGCGTCCCATGTGGATGCCGGCACTGGATGTGTGGGCGACCCAACACCAAGGAGATAAATCATCATCAGTTCACAATAGTGGTCCCATCGACCATCGATGAAGCCAGTTTCTGGATGCCATCCCATGGCGAATGCTTCTCCGCCATTCAACATCCATGGCCAATCGACCCGTTCATAAATTTTCGTGGCAAGATCCTGGATCTCGGAATCATTGAAATACTGTCGAGCGGTTAGAACGCCGCAGAAAAGGATCGAGCTGTCAATTGACGAGAGCTCGCACTTGTCGACCCGCTCGCCAGTATTCATGTTGATGAAGTGAAAATAGAAACCATGTTCGTTCGGCAGAGTGTTGTAAAGAAAACGGAGTGTCTTTCGCACCCGCTCGCTGATCTCTGCGGAAGATTTGTAGCCACGTTCATTCCCGATGCACAAGGCAGAGAGCCCGAAGCCAGTCGCAGCGATGCTGGCATTTGTTCGAGTATCGTTTCCATTCACCAGGGCTCGGTCTTTCACCTGGCCAGTTTCGGCAGACGCCTCGGTCCAGAAAAAATCAAATGCCGATTTTTGAATATCATCGAGTAATGTTGAAGGATCCAGTGTCGGTGTAGGCCCTGCTGATTTGCTGGCCTGGCAAGTCGTGAATGCAGTGAGTGGCGGAACCAGCAGCATGGCACCGCCTGCGCGCAGCAGGCTCCTGCGAGTGAGATTTTTTTTCGGCATCAGGCTGTTCCGTTTTCGTCAAAGAGTAAATCGCTTTAGCGCCGGAAGTGTACCGTGCGGCCCGTTGGTGATGTCAATAGAACTTCGATCATTGGCCGCAGTTGGTCGACCGGTTTGACAGCCGACTTCCCGGAGCGTCAGACTCATTGAAAGTGACGTTCTACGACATCTTCGCTGCAACCTATCTATCGCATTGACCTTCCGAGTTGAATGGCTACGAATCCGTCAGCGGGAACCGCTAGTCGTCGGCATCCTTTTTCTGCTCGCGATTGCGGCTTTCGTTGCCGTTTCTGCACTCACTAATAGCTACCGGGCCCGACAGCGACACGTAACATGGGAACTCTACACTCACGCAGCTTCTGCGTTGAAATCCGGCAATGTTCCGGAGGCCATTCGCGCGTTTCGTTCCGCGGTCGATCTTGCGCCTGATAATTCCTTGTATCAACTTGCTTTGGCGAAAGCCCTCATGGCCGCCGGGCGTAATGCAGAAGCGCTGCCCTATCTGGAAATTCTATGGGACAAACAGCCCGAGAATGGGGAAGTGAATTTGGAACTCGCGCGCAATTACGCTGCAAGCGGCGATATGGAACAAACAATACGGCACTACCAAAATGCCATCTATTCCGTTTGGCGAACGGACCCTGATGCAAACCGAAGAACCGTCCGGTTCGAACTTATTCACTACCTCATGGCACGCGGTGCGAAAACACAAGCGAATGCTGAGCTGGTTGCCCTCGCCGGAAACCTTCCGGAAGATACCACTCTGCGCAATCAGGTTGCTGCGTTGTTCTTCGATACGAAGGATTACGCACGCGCACTATCGCAATATGAACGTGTAATCCGCGTCGACCCACAGAATAAGGAAGCTTTAGCTGGCGTTGGGCAAGCTGCTTTCCAGATGGGACAATTTGCTACAGCGCAAAAGTATCTGTCCGAAGCCGTTCGCCAGAATCCCAATGATTCGGAGTCTTCAGCAGATCTCAAGATAGCGAGTGCGGTGCGTGCCGTCGATCCATTTGATCGCCGCATCTCAGAGTCCGAGCGCAGGACCAGGGTCCTTTATGCTTTCCATGTAGCCAGCAAGAGACTTCAAGACTGTGTACATTCGACGAACGAGCAAGACCGTTTTCAACCTCTTATGCAACGGCAAGCAGCAATGCAGGCAAAAGTAAATTCCCTGTCACAGAAACCCGGATTGTCCGTTTCAATAATGGATCTTGTTTTCGAAATCGAAGAGGCTACCCAAGGCGTCTGCGAAGCACCCACCCGCGAAGATATGGCTCTCTCCCTTCTTTCTAAACATGCGGAGAACGCGGAGCGATGAGCACGCTGCCGGGCGCAACACCCTCGCTGACCACTCTTACGATGGCGCCACAGCTTGGCACCGCGCAGGCCGGACGCCCAGTAGTGCCTACGGTACGGGAAGAACGATTTTTTCTGGTGCTGTCGATCTTTCTTGGTGTTTTCGCTGGTCTCGCCGTAGTCACATTGCGCATTGCGATTGACTGGAGCAAATTGTTGCTGCTCGGGCCTGAGCCCGGATCCTCTGCACTCCGTCTCATTCTCGCGCCCACCATTGTCGGATTAGTGATCGCTTTTCTTGTAATCCGTATCTTTCCAACCGCCCGTGGCAGCGGTGTCACCCAAACCAAGTCCGCCCTTTATATCCTGAACGGATACATTTCATTTCAAACAACGCTGGGCAAGTTTCTGCTTTCTGCGCTGGCAATCGGCTCCGGGCAGTCTCTTGGCCCCGAAGACCCTTCTCTTCAAGTCGGAGCAGGGCTCGCGTCGATGCTTGGCCGTCGCCTTCATCTTTCACGGGAAAAACTGCGCCTCATTGCGCCAGTTGGCGCTGCCGCCGGACTTGCTGCCGCATTCAATGCTCCGATCTCCGCTGTGTTGTTCGTGATCGAAGAAGTCATCGGGCGCTGGAGTTCGGCGGTGCTCGGTGCCGTCGTCCTGTCGTCGATCTCAAGCGTGGTCGTCATGCGCTGGTTCCTTGGCGCAGCTCCCATGTTTCGCATCCCGGCAGTCCAACTGCTTAGTCCCCGAGAATTGCTGGCTTATGCCGTGCTCGGCATTGTTGGTGGATTGGTAGCTGTCCTGTTTGTTCGAGCGATAGTCACTCTACGGCCCCGGCTCAACTCTCTTCCAAGCTGGGTTCACTACCTCTTGCCCTCAGGAGCCGGCTTGGTGATTGGGTTGATGGGCGTCCTCGGGGCTCCGCAAGTGATGGGCGCGGGATACGAATCGATCGACCAAGCGATGCACAATCAGTTCACCTGGAAGCTTTTGGCAGCTCTTGTCATCCTCAAGATTATTGCCACGACGCTCTCGTTTGCGAGCGGTACGCCTGGTGGAATGTTCGCGCCAACACTCTTCGTGGGTGCGATGTTGGGCGGCGTAGTTGGAGCCGCTGAACACTGGGTCTTTCCATCTCTGACAGGATCGACTGCCACATATGTTCTGGTCGGAATGGGTGTTCTCTTTGCCGGTTTCCTGCGCGTTCCGATGACGTCGGTGTTCATGGTGCTTGAAGTGAGTGGAAACTATTCCGTGATCGTCCCCGTCATTGTCGCTAACACTCTGGCCTACGTGGTTTCCCGGGAATTACAGCCAGTGTCACTCTTTGACGTGCTCACAAAGCAGGACGGCCTTGAACTGCCCTCCATGGAAGAGCGTCGCGACGAAAGCTTTCTACACGTCGAGGACGCCATGAAGCCCGCACCAGCAGTCGTGCTCGACTCCGAGCAGTCTCTCCAAGCTGCAATGACAGCAATCGAGCGCATCACGGATGAAAATTTCCTTGTCCGCCTTCACCCGACCGGTTGGAGTCTCATCAGCCGTAAGGAGCTGCAGACACGCATAAGTGAGGGCAAGCAAGACATGAGCTTGCATGAAGTCCTGCCCGCCAGGCGCGCTCCTTATCTTCACCCGGATCAGGATTTGGATACTGCACTCCGTTGGGTCAAGGATTGGGGCCTTGTTCCGGTTGTCAGTCGAGCCGACTTTCGGCGATTGGAAGGCGTGGTCTCACAAGTTGATGTTCTCGCGCGATACGAGAGTTGGAACCCAGAAGACTAGTTCGTCTCTGATCGTGGCTCGTCACTTTACCCTACATTCCGAATCGCATGTTTAGGATCACCGCTCATCTTCCTATCACCTCAGCTATCCTCGTGAAGGTTGGGAGGTGAAGCCGCATGAAAGATCAGGTCATTCTAGTAACGGGTGCAAATGGCGGACTTGGTATGTCAGTGACTCGGGCCTTGCTGGCTGAGGACGCGCAGGTGGTGGGAGTATCGCGAAGAATTTCGCAATCAGATTTTCCCAAGGATCGTTTTACAGCCATTCAGTCGGACATCGTCAGTGTCGAAAGCGCCGAAAAAGTTGTCGATGAAGTTCTCTCAGGGTTTGGACGACTCGATGCGCTTGTGCATCTCGTGGGCGGTTTTGCTGGAGGCAGCACGCTTGCCGAAACGGATCAAGCCACTTTCCAGCAGATGTTCGAAATCAATACCAACGCGGTCTTTTACATGCTGCGTGCTGTGCTCGCGCAGATGCGCAAGCAAGGCCACGGCAGGATCGTCGCTATCGGCAGTCGTGCTGCAGCGGATCCAGGGCCCGGCGTCGGTGCGTACAGTGCTTCGAAAGCTGCCATGGTATCGCTAATGCGTACTGCGGCTCTCGAGAATCGCGATATCGGTATCAATGCGAATGTCATTCTGCCCGGCACCATGGACACTCCGGCCAATCGCAAGGCCATACCTACGGCAGATACGTTCAAGTGGGTTCGCACGGAAACAGTCGCAGACCTGATCGTTTGGCTGCTCGGAAAAAACGGAGACGACGTGAACGGGGCCGTTCTCCCGGTTTATGGTCGCGATGCTTGAAACTCTGGTTGAAGCAGTTGTGCACCCACGTAACCCCATTTCACGAGTCTGCGTCTTTTTTGCTGGGTAGAGGATCAAATTGTCCATGACGAAAATATTGCTGAGCGTCACCGTTCTGTTGACGATCTTCTGTTTTATATCGTGGCGCACTCTTGCGGGACCGCCGTCGCAAACGTCGCAGGCTGCGGGACCTGTTCTTGTCGAGCTCTTTACGTCCGAAGGTTGCTCAAGCTGTCCACCTGCGGATTCTTATCTTCGCCAATTAGACACCCAGCAGATTGCGGGAATTGACATCGTGGTTCTGAGTGAACATGTCGATTACTGGGACCACCTGGGATGGCGCGACGTGTATTCAAACCACTTGTTCACCGAGCGCCAGAACGACTATGCTCGGCGGTTCGGATTGCAAAGTGCCTACACTCCGCAAATGGTAGTAGACGGCAACGTTGAATTCGTCGGAAGCGATCAGAGTGCTGCCGAGCAGGCGATCCGGAGGAACTCACAGGCGCCCAAGTTACCTATCAAAATTCAGACCATCAACCTTGACGCCGACGGAACGGTACACGCTCAAATCAGCATTGATCCAAGCAGCGACGGCACTCTAAACGCAAAGGCGGGGGATGTTTACGTTGCGCTGGCCCTGAATCACGCCTTATCACATGTAAAGCATGGTGAAAATGAGGGCAGGGAATTGGAACATGTCGCGGTCGTGTCTGATTTGCAGCGCATCGGAAACATCAAACACGACCAGACTTTCACCAAAGAAATACGCCTAAGGACAAAGCCTTCGACCGGTGCCGATGGTTTTCGCTTGATCGCATTCGTACAGTCAGCAGGCTCGGGTCCAATACTTGGCGCCGCGATGAAAAAAGTTCAATAGTGGCTAGGGCTTTCAGGCCTTAAGTTCGTCGGCTGAAGCGAGAGACCTGACGCTTGAGCCCGGCCCCGAGACCTGACCTGCTCACCATCCACGTGGCTTTCCGTCTATAAGTCCGGCCCCTAGTTTGACTTTCCTTACGGAGGTACTCTCCCATGACCCACCGCATCGCCGTCGTGTCGGTTCTCGTGGCCGTTCTGCTGATTTCCGCACTCCCGCTGGCTGCTCAATCGTTTGTCCTTGATTTACCTCGCGGCAGTCAGCACGCCACTGTGTCTCAGCGCGTTGGAATTACAGACATTGCCATCAACTACCATCGTCCGCTGGTAAACGGACGCCCCGTTTGGGGCAAGCTTGTGCCCTATGGCCAGGTCTGGCGCGCAGGCGCGAATGAAAACACCACCATTTCCTTCAGTGACCCCGTCACCATCGAGGGAAAGCCCCTTGATCGCGGGACGTATGGATTGCACATGATCCCTACGGCTGATTCATGGACAATTATCTTCTCCAAGAATTACACCTCATGGGGCAGCTTTACTTACAACGACAAAGAAGATGCATTGCGCGTCAACGTCAAGCCACAGGCCGCTGATATGCACAATGCGCTCACCTATGATTTCGACGAACTCGCTCCGGATTCAACAATCGTCACCATGCGTTGGGAGAAACTGAGGGTTCCGTTCAAGGTGAACGTTAATGTCGGCGAAGCCGTTCAATCTAGCCTTGATAAACAGCTCCGTGGATTGGCGCAGTACACCTGGATGGGTTGGGACGACGCTGCCACTTATCTCCACGACAACAAGGGCAATCTCGACCAGGCCCTGAAGTATGCCAACAACTCGATTCAGAACGAAGACCGTTTCGATAACGAGATCACTAAAGCTCGCATCTTGCGCGCGATGGGCAAGAACGACGAAGCAAAAGCCACAGAGGCTAAAGGACTAGCCAAGGCGAGTCCGCTGCAGGTGCACTTGTTCGCTCGCCAGCTGCAAGCGGATAAGCGTCAGGATGAAGCTTTCGTGATCTTCCGCGACAACGCGAAGAGCCACCCCAACGAATGGTTTGTTCACACCGGCCTGGCCCGCATCTCGTCGGCGAACGGAGACTTCGACAGCGCGATCAAGGAAATGAAAGTCGCACAGACCTCCGCTCCGGACCAGCAAAAGAGTTACTTGGATGGCCTCGTCAAGCGACTTGAAGCGAAGGAAGACATCAACAAATAACCAATTCGACCCGTAAAGTAAAAGGGGCACGCCTGTGCCCCTTCTTTATCTCTGATCTCACTCGCTAATTTTTACGAGCCTACTTTGATCGTCCCGCCTGGAACATTCTTGATGTTTGCTGAATTCGCCCATCCTACAAACGTGACCGACACTTGGCACTGGTTGTATCCCGTCGGATACTGATCCACGTCAATTTTGAGATTGCCGCCATTGTTGAAGGTGCAGGTGCCAGTAATGGTCCCATTCACGTCGATGCTGACCTTATTCGGATTGTCGTCTTCTGGAATCGGAAACGGAGTTGCGCGCTCTGCCATAACTTATTTCTCTCTTTCTGCCGTCACTTCTTGGCGATCGGCTTGAAGCTGGGATCGGACAGGAGAGTTTGTAGGTCCGGGTCCCGCTGAAGGTCGTCCAGTGTATACCCTTTTGCCATTCCTTTCTGAATAAACTGGATTGCCTCTTTCCGAGTGCCCAAAATCTCATAAGTCGAACCAACGGTGACCAGCACCGTGGGATCGTCAGGTGCCAGCGCCAGCGCTGTTTGCGCCCTTGCCAGAGCTTGATCTTTCATCTTTTTCTGCGCGTAAACGGCGGCCAACGATGCCTGCACTTGCGCATCATTGGGCTTTGTTTTGGCCGCTTGTTCTAACAATGAGAGCTCGCGGCTGCGCACTGTATCGAGCTTTTCGGTCTCTTTGGTCCATGCGTAAGCGTTCGCCAGATTCGCCCACACCAGGTAGTCCTTGTCATTGAGCTGCAGAGCTTTTTCTGTCATCGCAGCCGACTCTTTGTAGTTTCCCAATTGCGTGTAAAGGAACCCGAGGTTCGCGTAAGCCGCAAAAGTCGGTCCTAAGTCCAGAGACTTCTTCAAAGCCCGCTCCGCGTCCGGAATCTTCTTCGGATCGCTGGTATCCAGATAAACTGCGCCTAAGTTGAAATACGCCTGCGCATTGTCGGGTGTAAGTTCAATCGCGCGTTGTAAGGCGGCAATAGCGTCGTCGTACTTGCGCTGGCGATCGTAAAAAAGTCCCAGGGTGTTGTACCCGTCCCAGTAGTCCGGACGAAGTACCGCAGCCTTCTTGAAGGCAGCCTCGGCATCCGCTATGCGCCCAGCATTCTCGTAGGCGTGTGCCATCCCGTTGAGCGCATCAGCATCGCGAGGATTCAACTCCAGCGCATGTTGAAATTCTTGGATTGCCAGATCATGCTTGCCGGCGTCATCGTGAATCCTTCCCAGCGTGACAAACACACTCGGCAACCGGTTATCCAGGTCGCTCGCGTGCTTGCAATTTGCAGTCGCTTCTTCCAGCCACTTTGGGTTGCGATCCACTTGATACTTCAACCGATACGCCTCACCCAGCGCGGCATATCCAACCGCGAACCGCACGTCGTGATTCACAGCACTCTGCAATGCATCAATCGCCACGTCGAGATTCCCTGGTTTGTCATATCGCTGGATAAGTCCAAGCGCTTTCAAGTACGACTCGTAGGCGGCCGGGACCGCGCTGCTGCCGCTAGTGCGCAGCATGTCCGGCGTGACATCGAGCCCCATCATCTTCGCGATGCGCGTGACGACTTCATTCTGAAGCGTCGAGATGTCGCCCGCCTGGTCTCGTAACTCCACAGATCCGACCTGCCGAAGCGTTTTTGCATTAATGAGGTTTACTGTCAGCAGGACGCCCTGTCCTTCTTTCTGAATACTCCCTTTCACTACCATCGTGGCGCCCAGGTCTCGCAACGCTGCAGTCGGATCTTCCACCTGTCTGCGCCGCACTACACTCGAGGGCACAACCCACAGCGATTTCTCACCTGTTTCGAGATTCGAAAACTTGCTGGTCAGACTGTCCATCAGCCCTTCCGCAACTTCTTCTGTCGACGGATTCTTGCCGATGTTGTCGAACGGCAGCACCGCGATATGACGTTCATCACTTTCCGAGTGCTTTGCACCCAGGTTATTCCGTATCGAAGTGGCGCTGAAAAGCAGCCCGGCAAACACCAATGCTGCAAATCCACCCGCTGTCCACCAGCGTGCTCTTCCTTGCTTCCAGAATCCTCTTGAGGACGTGGCCAGCGGAGACACGCCAGTCGTCAGCCGCTCCAGGTCAATCAACAGCTCGCGCACTGACTGATACCGGTGCTGCGGATCTTTATCGAGCGCCTTCAGAATCACATTCTCAAGGCCTGGAGAAACTTCGCGGTTCCACTTCTTTGGTGGATCCGGATCACGATTCAAAATGGCGTCAATCAACAGTGGTCCGTGGCTCTCCGGGAACGGTCGTCTCCCCGTTGCCATTTCATAAAGCACCGCACCAACTGACCAGATGTCGCTTCTGGCATCAGTTTTCTCCCCGCGCAGTTGCTCGGGAGCCATGTAAGGCAGCGTGCCCATCGTGTCATCCAGTTTCGCCACGCTCGCCGTTAGGTCCGTGTCGGCCTCGGTTCGAATCAGACGCGCAAGCCCGAAATCGAGGATTTTTACCCTTCCATCCGGAGTGATGCGCAGATTTGCCGGTTTCAGGTCACGATGCACTAGTCCCTGCTCGTGTGCCGCCAGCATGCCTTGCGCAAGCTGCACACCTAGGGCGAGTAGCGTTTTGCCAGAAAGGGAACGTCCAGCAATCTTCGCGTCGAGATTGACTCCCGGAATGTATTCCGTCACCAGGAAGTCGATGCCATCCTGTGTACCGAAATCGTGCACGGTAGCGATGTTCGGATGGTTCAGACGAGCTAGAGAGAGGGCTTCTTCCCGGAAACGTCGCCGTGCAACTTCGTCGCTAAGTGTTCCTGCAGGCAAGACCTTGATGGCGACATCACGCTGCAGTTTCTCATCGCGGGCGCGATATACCACGCCCATTCCGCCCGCACCAATTTGTTCCAGGATTCGGTATTGCGCTAAGGTCTGGCCGATCATGAGAAGCGACGCAGCCGCATCTTATGCCAGTCCCCAGCAGCGTTCAACTGATTGCTATTCCGCGAAAGTGTTACAAGCACCAATCGTTCCGTCGCTAAAACCGCGCTTGAACCACTCCATGCGCTGCGCGGAGGAGCCGTGCGTGAACGATTCCGGATTCACTCTTCCCGTCGACATCTTCTGCAAGCGATCATCGCCCACTGCGGCTGCTGCGCCTAGACCTTCTTCGATGTCGCCGCTTTCAAGAATTTGCCGCTGGTTTGTTGAATGCGCCCACACGCCCGCCAGACAGTCTGCCTGCAACTCCATGCGCACCGAAAGCGCATTCGCCGCGCCCGGATTCTGTCGCCGCGCGGCCCGCACTTTCCCCTCAATTCCCAATACGTTCTGCACATGATGCCCAATCTCATGGGCCAGCACATAGGCTTGAGCGAAATCTCCGGGTGCGCCAAATCGTTGCTTCAGTTCGTCGTAAAAGCCAAGATCGATATAGACCTTCTCATCTCCCGGACAATAGAACGGACCCGTTGCCGCTTCTGCGAAGCCGCACGCGGAATCGATGGCATCGCGAAACAGAACCAGCTTGGCGTGACGGTAGGGAACATTCTGCTGTTGCGGCAAAAGCTGGTCCCACGTGCGCTGCGCGTCATCCAGCACAAAGGAGACGAACTGCACCTGGGGTTCCTCTTGTTTGTCCCGCAACGGATCGCTTTGCCGGACCGCTTGAGTGCCTCCGCCCGCAGATCCGCCAGAAGTCACCAAAGAAAGGAAGTCTCGCTTGAAGATGATGCTCAATACCAGGAGGATCAGCATTCCCCCAAGGCCAATGCGCATTCCTCCGAAGCCGCCGAACCCACCACCGCCGGACGGAGCTTCTCCCCGTCTATCTTCGAGATCCTCGCTGCGTCCTCCGGGATTCCACCGCATACTGACAACTCCTTTGTTTCAACCACGCCCAAAAGTGTTGCCATTCTAATCGAAAGTTTCCAACCAAAGTGACGATGGCGCGCACCACTAAGCTGAACTTTCCACAATTTCTGCCGATGATTTGAGAGTGCTCACTTCAACCGAGAATCGAATCGCTCTGGATCAGGGAATCAAATCGCGGGAGTTCATGCGGTTTGTCGCCAGGCAACCGATTTTTGATCGATCGGAAAAAGTATTTGGCTATGAACTTCTTTTCAGGAATGGATTAGAAGAGGCTTTCCATGCTGATCTCGACAATGCCGCTCGAAGCACGTTAGACACTTCGCTCCTGTTTGGGCTCGATGCTCTCTGCGATGGGCGGCGCGCCTTCATCAACTGCACGCGCGACGTTTTGCTCAAAGACCTCATTACTCTCCTGCCCTCCAATTCCACGGTTGTAGAAGTTCTGGAGAATGTGCCAGCTGACGATCTTGTGATGGCGGCTTGTCAAAGATTAAAAGAAGCTGGCTATCTCATCGCTCTCGACGACTTCGCGCCCAGCGATCCGCGCGAATCACTTACAGATCTCGCGGACATTATCAAAGTGGATGTTCGTGCGACGACCCGCGCCGATCGCATTGCCATGATGAAACGCTACGGACCATGGCGCTGCCGCATGTTGGCCGAAAAAGTTGAAACGAAAGACGAATTTCGCGAAGCGGCTATCGATGGGTTCCTGTATTTCCAGGGGTATTTCTTTCGCAAGCCGGAACTGATGACGGCTCGGGAGATTCCAGCTAATCGCGTCAACTACCTTCGCATGCTGGAGATGGTCTCGCGAGACGAACTGGACTTAAAAGAAATCGAGCGGGCAATCAAAGACGAAGCCTCTGTCTGTTATCGACTCCTGCGCTATCTGAACTCGGCCGCTTTTTCGTTTCATACGGAAATCCATTCCGTGCGTCATGCGCTCAGCATGCTCGGCGAGCGGGAGATTCGGCGCTGGGTCCGATTGGTCGCCACAGTGGGCGCTGGCCAGGCAAGCTCCAGTGAATTGGTGCTATCCGCACTTGTTCGTGCTCGTTTCTGCGAATTACTCTCCCCGCGCGTCGCCGCAGGAGACTCCGATCTTTTTCTTCTGGGCCTTCTCTCTCTCATGGACGTCATCATGGAGATACCCATGGCCCAGATTCTTGAGAGCATTCCGCTCGATCATGAAAGCAAGGCAGTCTTGTTGGGCGGCGCCAGTCGCTTGCGTCCGCTGTATCAGCTCATGCTTGCCCAAGAATCGGGGGAATGGGACGGAGCTTCTGAAATCACACATCAGCTTCACCTTTCGGAGGCGGAAACGGCTGAGGCTTATGCGCAAGCACTCCTCTGGGCGCGCGGCGTCAATGCCCCATCGCGCACATGAAGTCAACAGTACCTCTGTGCAAAAATGCAGTGACTTGCCCCTTGCCTTTCCTCGGCTTTCATGAGTAACATCATTGTGTTCCCAGTGGCCACGCTCCTGTGCTGGCCCTCAGCGCCCCTGACTACAAGGCGCAAAGCGGAAAAGTTCATTCTCGAGTGATTATCCAACCGGTTCGGTTTCGCGCGAAACACTAGTCGCGAGCGAGATTGCACAAGCCCTGACGGGAACAGTGGGTGTAAATCAGAACGATTTGTTCGTCAAAAATCATTACGGGGACCTAAGAGAAAACCTATGAATGCTGGACCCGGACGTCCCTCCGGAGGTGGAGGGAGACACAGACGGCGGCGCGGTCGCCGCCCTTCTCGCCGAGGCGGTGGAAGTGGTCAATCAAACCGCGAGCGCCAAACCCACGGCGGCATCTACACCGCTCCCATGGATCACAGTTATCGTGCAAATATGGGCGGTTCTGACAATGGATCGCGTGGTGGCCGCGCCCGACCAGGGTTCGGTGGCGCTTATAAGCCCGCTGATCCGGATCCGGTTCCCGGAACTGCTGCCGAGGACATGGCTTCCAGAATTTTTGCCTTCGTTGACGACTTGTTCTTCCTGGCCAAAATCCAGGAAACCGCGCGCAAGATGAATGTGAAGGTCGAGTTCGTAAAGGCCGAAAAAGATCTCACTGACAAGTTGAAGCAGAACGGCGACGAGCGCCCGTCCCTCATCATCTTCGATCTCAACAATGCGAACGCCAAGCCACTTACCTTGATTCCCAAGCTCAAGTCGAAGCTGAAAAAGGGCACCTCGATCATTGGCTTCCTGTCACACGTTCAGGGGGACTTGAAGCAAAAAGCGCACGAGGTTGGTTGCGATATGGTGCTGCCGCGCTCCGCGTTTTCTCAGAATCTGCCGAGCTTGCTTCGCCGACACGGTGCGCCTGATGAAGGTCTGGCCGAGGCCGGAAGCTGAGCATCGAGAAGGTCGCGAAGATGTCCCGCTATCCGGGCGGCCATTTCATCGGACGCCCGCCGATCAGATGCAAATGCAGGTGGAAAACGGACTGCCCCGCTCCCGGTCCAACGTTGAGAATTGTTCGATAACCATCCTCGATGCCGCGCTCGCGCGCGATCTGTGCCGCGACCAGTTGCAGGTGCCCTAGCACTTCAGCATCTTCGGTCTGTGCTTCCTTTAATCCCCGAATGTGCTTCTTCGGAATGATCAAAACGTGAGTTGGCGCTTGCGGACGGATATCCTCCAGCGCATAGCTGTCGGCATCCTCGTAGATCTTTTTCGAGGGTAGCTCGCCACGGATGATTCGGCAAAATAGGCAAGAATCCATAGTTTAGGAGTCAGTGCTCAGCTAATCCAGCCTCACCAGGAAAACTGTCCCTTCGGAAGTCTTTGTTTCCTTGGCCAGACTCTCCGCGCGCACGCGGTCATCGTTTTGAACACGCACGCGCACCCACCAGTCTCCAATTGGGCTAGCAAACCGCAGCACTTTTGCAGTGCGATAGCGACGCGTGAGCCGATCGGCGAGTTCGTTGGCCGCTTGTTCGTGTTCGAATGACCCAATTTGCACGGCCCACCTCCCGCCAGCCGCAAGCGGGGTCGGCGTTTTTAGAATATCCAAGCGGACTTGAGCGATTCCCGCCTTCCACACGTCGGTGGCTTTGGCCGCTGCTAAGGAGAGGTCGATGATTCGTCCCTCAATGAAGGGTCCCCGGTCGGTGATACGAACCACGGCGGAACTGCCTGTCTTCACATTGGTCACTCGCACGATGGAGCCCAATGGAAGTGTGCGATGCGCAGCCGTCATGGCGTGCATGTTGTAGATCTCGCCATTCGAAGCACGGCGGTTGTGATAAGGCGGACCATACCAGCTGGCGAGTCCCGTCTCTGTGGACAGCGGCTTGTGGTCGGCTGGGATGTTGGACGCTTCCGCCGTAGCCTCTTCGTCTGGTTCCTCGCGGGACTCTGAGCTGACATCCGGTTTCGGTGCTGGCGCACTTAGTGGCGGAGGTGGTGGCACAGACACTTTAGCCTGTTTCTTGCCGCCACAGCCGGATAGGCAGACTACGACCAGCAGCCAGAGCGGGATCCCGGAAATGCGTCTGGCTACTTGGATGGCTTGTTCTCGTCGAGGTATTGGGCGAATTCGGCCAGCTTCTGAGATGCTACCCGCAATGCCTGCGATGAATGGACGCGCGCCGCCGGAACGACTTCGTCGTTCAGATACTTGATTAAGTCGGCGGTTTCCTTCTCTAGGCGCTCCGTAATCTCGGCCACTCCGCGGTTTACACGGGCGGAGGTCTCTTCCACCTTGCGATTGAACTTGCTCATATCTTTTCCTGCGAGTGGCGGCGAGGCACGCAAACGTGCGGATACCAGGCCCAAGTATTATTCCGTGCCCCAACCAAACAGGTCAACGGGGAGGAATACCGGGAGTCAGCCCGCAGATTCTTGGCAAGAGGCTTTGTATCCTTAGAAGCCCTCTGGAATCAGAAGGGAAGGCTCGTTCTTTACTTGGTTTGAAAGTGGACGCCTAAATCCAATTATTCTTTTTCGAGATCACGACTTCGTCGGCCGTATGTAGGGGTTGGTAGGAGATCTGAAATGACGCAAGAAGAAATTCGTCTTTCCGAATCCCGCGAACGCAAAAAACACTGGAAGCGCTGGGGGCCTTACCTGAGTGAGCGCGCCTGGGGAACCGTTCGGGAGGATTACAGTGCGCACGGCACAGCTTGGGATTTCTTCCCGCATGATCATGCGCGTTCGCGCGTTTATCGCTGGAATGAAGATGGGATTGCCGGGATCAGCGACCGCCGGCAGTTAGTGTGTTTTGCGCTCGCTATGTGGAACGGACGGGACCCAATCCTGAAAGAGCGACTTTTCGGACTCACGGGCAACGAAGGCAATCACGGTGAGGATGTGAAGGAATACTACTTTTATCTCGACTCGACGCCAACCCATTCCTACATGAAGTCGCTGTACAAGTATCCGCAAGCGGAGTTTCCTTATGGACGGCTGGTAGAGGAAAATCGCCGACGCGATAAGAGCCAACCTGAATTTGAGTTGATGGATACGGGCATTTTTGACGATAACCGCTATTTCGATGTCACTGTAGAGTACGCCAAAGCCGATGTGGAAGACCTGCTGATCAAGATTTCTGTTAGTAATCGCGGCCCTGAGGCCGCCCGTCTCCGTTTGCTGCCAACCGTTTGGTTCCGAAACACATGGTCGTGGGGGGTCGATACGTCAAAGCCCGCTATGTTCCAGTCACATCGCGCGCCAGATCCCATTGTTGAGATCGAACTACCGAACCAACAGTACTGGCTGCATTGCGAGGGATCGCCAGATCTGCTCTTTACTGAGAACGAAACCAATGCGCAGCGCTTGTTCGATTCTCCAAACCCGACACGGAATGTCAAAGATGGCATTCATGAGTATGTGGTCCACGGTGTGCATTCCGCCGTCAACTCTGAGCGCACGGGCACCAAAGCTTCAGCCGATTACCAGTTAAACATTTCGCCAGGCGAGACAGCGGTCCTTCGCCTCCGACTGACGGACGCTAATCTTCACAATGAGAATGCGTTTACGTCGTTCGATCGCATCTTCGTGGAGCGGTTGAAAGAAGCCGATGAGTTTTACGCGACGGTGATTCCGTCCGACCTTTCGGCCGATGCTAAGCACGTGATGAGGCAGGGATTTGCGAGCATGCTTTGGTCCAAGCAGTTCTATCACTACGTGATCAAGCAGTGGCTGGAGGGAGATCCGGGGAACCCACCACCACCCGTTGAGAGACAGAATGGACGCAACCGCGAGTGGGCCCACTTGTACAACGCGGATGTCATCTCAATGCCGGACAAATGGGAGTACCCGTGGTATGCGGCATGGGACCTAGCGTTCCATTGCGTGCCCCTTGCATTGGTGGATCCGGACTTTGCAAAGGAGCAGCTGATCCTGATGTTGCGCGAATGGTACATGCATCCGAACGGGCAAGTTCCTGCATACGAATGGGCATTCGGGGATGTGAATCCGCCAGTGCACGCGTGGGCTGCATGGCGCGTTTACAAGGTGGACAAGAAGCGGAGCGGTAAAGGCGACCGCGAGTTCCTGGAACGTGTCTTCCATAAATTGATGCTTAACTTCACGTGGTGGGTGAATCGCAAAGACGCCGAAGGCATGAACGTGTTCCAGGGTGGATTCCTGGGACTCGATAACATTGGGGTGTTCGATCGTAGCGCGCCTCTGCCAACCGGCGGATTCATCGAGCAATCGGACGGCACGAGCTGGATGGCGATGTACACACTGGATCTCTTGGCGATCGCTCTGGAGTTGGCGCAAGAAGATCCTGCTTACGAGGACGTAGCCAGCAAGTTCTGGGAGCACTTTATCTATATCGCAAACGCGATGAGCCATCGCGGACAAGATGGAATGGGATTATGGAACGAGGAGGACGGGTTTTTCTACGACGTCCTGAGGCTGCCAAGCGGCGAACATTTTCCGATGAAGATCCGGTCAATGGTCGGATTGATACCACTTTTCGCAGTGCAGACGCTCGAACCCGAGTTGCTGGAGCGGCTGCCGGATTTTAAGAGGCGCCTGGAATGGTTTATCGACAATCGTCCCGACCTGACGAAGAACTTGGCTTGCATGCGAACGGCGGGAATGAAAGCGCGGCGGCAATTGTCCATCGCGAACGAAGATCAGTTACGACGCATTTTGAAATACATGCTTGACGAAAATGAGTTTCTTTCGCCTTATGGGATACGGGCAGTGTCACGATTTCATCATGACAATCCGTACACACTCCACGTAAACGGCAATGAGCACCGGGTAGATTACGAACCCGGCGAGTCGTCGAGCGGTTTGTTCGGCGGTAATTCAAACTGGCGGGGGCCAATCTGGTTTCCGGTGAATTTTTTGCTGATCGAGTCTTTACAGAGATTTCACTATTACCTGGGAGAAGGTTTCAAAGTGGAATTTCCCACCGGCTCAGGAAACATGCTGACTCTGTGGGAAGTGGCGGGCGAGTTGTCGCGGCGGCTGAACAGCATCTTCCTGCAGGATGCGAGCGGGCGACGCCCGGTGTTTGGAAATATTGAGAAGTTCCAGAGCGATCCACATTGGCGGGATCTGATTTTGTTCCACGAATATTTCCATGGCGACAGTGGGGCGGGGATAGGGGCGAGTCATCAGACGGGGTGGACTGGATTGGTAACAAAGTTGATGCAGCAAAGCGGCGAGTCGCGCAAGCGGAAGTCGTCCACAGAAGCGCGAGGGGTCGCGGCTGATTAGAAATACTATTCGTCTCTTCTCGTACAACTGGAACTCAAGGCGCTCAGGTCGGTCGAGGATGTCATGCGAGCTTTCTTGCCGCTAAAGACTCCAGAACGCGGATTGGTGAGACCTGAGGCGAAACCAGCGCATTGGGCGGAATGATGAATGTCTGCTCCAGAGCGAACTGGCCGGATAAAGCTGCGTGCGGAACGCCATCGGTAAACACCAGCCAGGTGGAGAACGGCGGGAAATCCAACCGTTCAGCGCGATTGTCTGCCTGAAACTCAGCATTTTCCTTGAGCCAATCGTGAAACCGAAGCATGAACTCATCGTAGGCAGACCGGTCTGGTACTGGTACGCCGATCGAATGCAAAGTATGCAGTGCTGAGCGCCTTGTATGGCCGGTGTTGGCGAACTTGGGCAGACCAGCCGAGGTCGCGTAGTTGCGAGCTAGTTCCGGAAAGCGAGGTCCGACCCTCCAAACCCGGGTTTGAGTTGGGTTCGCATTCGTGAAAACGCGAAGAATGCGTCCGCCACGAGTTGGTCTGCTGGGAAAAGCGTCGACGTGTAGCAAATCGTTCCGCTTGTGAAAGGGAAGGTCCCGGCCCTCTTCTTCGAGCGGGCGGAAACTAGCGTAGTCGATCTGAAATTTGTCGGCGTACGGAGCGAGAAAACGAGAGACAAAGTTGACTACTCCGCGGTAGTAGCGACGCATGATGTCATGTACTTGTTGCGTTTCATCTGCGGATCCGGAAAATCCGCGCAATAAATCTTGCGAGGGACGATACGAAATGTTTTTGTGCAGGCGCGAGTCGGACGGGCGAAGGGCAACCAGCGCATTTAGGTCTGAGGTCTCCAAATCGAAGGGAGGCCGTTCGAAAAACAGGATTTGTCCCGCTTCGAGCTTTGCGCAGGCGTCATGAGCGCGAGCGGCGGACCAGTTTGCGTCATAATCGCGGATTTCCATCCAAGGCATCGCGTGTATTGTATGTCGACTCGGTTTTCATCACAAAGGGCACGAGTGCGTTGGGATCGAGCAATGTAAGTCTTTAGACTTGGGCACACGAATGTTCTCAACTTCATTTCGGAAAAATGTTGCGCAGCTCCTTTCTCATCCACTCGACAGTGGCGAGCAAACAAAACGCAAGAGTAGACCGCGGAGAGCAGCCTTCACTCTTTGAAGGAGGGTGCACACGAACAAATGACACTGCCGGCGCTGAGGTGCGCGGTCTGACAGTGAGTGACTCAGTCAGCAGAGTTGCATTGATCATTTTTGCCGTTCCTGCGGCGTGAATATCTTTGGTTGCATTTTTCATGTAAGTGTTGCCATCCAAGAGTTCTGCTTTGGACCGATGATCTGCGTGCACTACTACTAAGCAGTCACCAGTCACGCATCATCACGAGCAGCGCAGTCCTGTCCGACAAAGCCCACACCAGTCTCGCTGGAAGTCCGGGGGAGGGATGCCAGAGCGGCACCTGTTAGGCGTCGCTCCGGCACCCGGGGGAGAACCTTGGTCTGCTCGATCTGTCGAACGCTAGGGCGTGACGGTGAAAAAACCCGTGCTCAATGCGCTGCCGCCGGCTGTCGTGATTGTGATCTTTGCCGACTTGGCATTGGTGGGAACGATGGCCGTCACCTGCTTGTCGTTAACAACCGTGAAGCTTGCGATGGCGGAGCCGAACTTTACCGCCTTTGTCTGCATGAGGCTCACGCCTGTGATGGTCACCTTCGTTGCCACCGGTCCGCTGGTGGGAGTAAATGAATTGATTACCGGAAGGACATGGAAATTCTGGTTGCTGACCAGCTTGCCTGTTGGTGTCGTGAGCGTAATTGGACCTGTCGTGGCGCCATCAGGAACGGTAGCGGTCAGGAACGTATCGGAAATAACCGTGAACGTCGCCGCTGCCCCATTGAGTGAAACCGACTTCGTTCCTGTCAATCCCTGCCCAAGAAGTCCCACAGAATTTCTTACCTTCCCCCATGCCGGCACCATTGCCGCGTATGGTTTCAAACTGGCGTCGACACTGTAGAAGGTGCCTGAACCGTGCGTACCGCCGTTGACCGTGTCGCCGTAAAGTGTTCCTGTCGTATGTTGCATCGGCGTCACGTTGGGGTGACTCCCATGGAAATTGTCAAAAGTGTGGACGACAGAAAACGTCCCCGTGGGAGTGATCTGGTAGAGCAGTCCGAAGTTTCCATAGGTGCCGCCGTAGAAGTTGCCGTCGGTACCCTGAACGACTCCGACATACGAATATTGCTGTTCGCCTGCCGCGAACGAGTGAAGCATCTTGTACACGCCTTTGGTCGAAACTTTGAAAACTGTACCGAAACCAGTGCTACCTCCCTGGGCTGCAGTGCCATAAAGATTTCCATCGGCCGCTTGCACCAAAGGACCGTAAGGATAAGCACCGTCGGTCCAATTGAAGTTGTGCACAGTAGTGACACTGCCCTTGAGGGTCATGCGGAATACGGTGCCGATCCCAGCTTTTCCACCTTCCCAAGCCGTGCCGTAGAAGTTCTCGTCCGAGCCGACCATGAGCGGTGACATCGGCGCCCTGCCGTGGGTGTAATCGAATGAATAGATCGTCTTGAACTGGCCTGTAGGCGAGATCCGATAAATAGATCCGTAGCCGTTCGCGCCTCCGGCACGAGTGGTTCCGTACAGGTTGCCATCTTCGCCTAGCACGGGCGGCGCCATCGCCTGAAAGCCTTCCCCGAAAACAAACGTGTGCAGCACTGTCAGCTTGCCGTCCGCCGTGATCTTGAATATGACCCCACCGTTGAAACTTCCGCCTCCCGAGTAGGTCGTGCCGTAGAAACAACCATCCGCACCGAGCGTCAGCCCACCGTAGGGATACTGACCATCGGTGATATTGAAGCTGTACACCACACTCACGTGGCCGGAAGTTGAAACCTTGAAAACGGTGCCAGCGCCGTTTTGTCCGCCGAACGGAGTCGTGCTGAAGAGACTCCCATCGCGACCTTGGGCGATGATCCCGGAATACTGTGGCGCTACCGCGTCGCGGAAGATGTCACCGAAGTTGTAAATGACTGAGTAGGTTTGAGCTGGGACTGTGGTTGCGAGATTCAGCAGCAACGCTGCTAGTCCGCACAATCTCCATATTTGCGTGTTTCTCACAATTCCTCCTGAACGAGAATTTGTTTGGTCCGGGTCAGCACGGATTACCCATCGAAGCCCCTGTCCAATTTCGGTATTGGGGCTTTTTCCGACGACTGGTCGCCGTTGGCCCGAGTTATGACGGCGGACGCTTAAAGACAAACCGTGTGTTTATGGATGGCGATTGTGCCAGCGGTTTAAGATAGACAAAAGGCACGCGATAGACTTTGATCGGACAAAAAAGGACAATCGATGCGCGTCGCCGCCTCAGATCATCAGACACGAAAAAAGCTCAGAATGAACGATGTCCTAATTTGTCCCTAAAAAGTCCGATTCGTGCATTTCGCGCGAAGGATCGGGATTGCAACAATCTGACTAGCGGAGGTTTTCCGTGATGTCCAGTTCGCAAGCGGCACTTCTTGTCGTGGACGTTCAGGAATCGTTTCGCCAGCGCCCTTATTGGCGCGACGCCGATGTGCCATTGTTCCTTGAACGCCTGCAATCACTGATCGTTGGGGCGCAGGCTCGCAAACTCCCTGCGCTACAAATTTTCCATGTCGAAGAGTCCGGTCCGTTCTCGCTGAAGTCGGGCTTCGTCGTGCCGCTCCAAGGTTTATCGTTCACCCCGGATGCCGTCTTCTACAAGCGAAGCCACAGTGCTCTGGTGGGCAGCGGACTCGATGTTTGGCTTACGCAACGTGCCATTCAACGCCTCATTGTCTGCGGGATTCGAACTGAACAGTGCTGCGAGACGACCACACGCCATGCCTCGGACCTGGGTTATCGAGTGGACTACGTTACCGAGGCGACATTGACCTTCCCGATGACTGATCGTCGCGGAAGGATTTGGCTTCCCGAGGAAATCAAGGCACGAACCGAGTTAGTTCTGGATGATCGGTTCTCGCGGATCACGACAGTAGAAGAGGCTCTTGCTGGTGGGTTAGGCAACTTGTAGGCTATTTCGAATTTCATCTCCTGGCGAGCTGACGAGATGGCCGGAAAAAACTCAGGAAAAATCGCGAATCTGTCCTCAAAACCATCGAGGAGAAATACTGTGGCCAGCGACAACAAAGAAGTACGTGTCCGCGGTCCGCAGACCGGCTCAGATGAAAGGCATACACGACGAATTCCGGTGTTCGTCGTTGTCCCCCCGCGGTTGCTTTTGCTCGATATCGCAGGACCGGTTGAAGTTCTACGGCAGGCGAACCGTGTGCAACAATCCGTGTGTTTCGACGTGCGTTATGTTGGACCGAGTGCTTCTTTGCAGACCTCTGTCGGCCTGACATTGTCTGCAATCGAACCCCTGCCTAAAGAATTACCCTCCCAGTCATGGATCATTCTGGCTGGGGACGTGGAGCACATTATGCTCTGCGGAGGCGGAACTGGGCTAGGAAAAACCCCGGCAGATACAGCGGTGGAAGATGCCATCGTGGGCTGGCTCAAGGCTGTCGTGCACCCGGGACATAAGGTGATCTCGATCTGCACTGGCGCGCTGATCGCTGCTCGCGCAGGTCTGCTTGACGGCTACACCTGCACTACGCACTATCTAAGTTGCGATGAACTGGCTGGAATCTCACCTCGGGCTCGCATTGTCGAAAACCGTCTTTACGTGGAAGACGGCGACCGGTGCTCCAGCGCCGGGATTACAGCCGGCATCGACCTCATGCTGCATCTCGTTCACAAGTTCACGGATCAATCCTGTGCCGTAGCGGTGGCACGCTATCTGGTTGTCTATTTGCGCCGGAGCGGTTCAGACCCGCAGATCTCGCCCTGGCTGGAAGGCCGCAACCATATTCATCCAGCCGTGCATCGCGTCCAGGACACGATTTCAGCGGACCTTACCAAGTCCTGGACTCTGCGCTCCCTCGCTCGGATGGCGGGAGCAAGTGACCGCCATCTCTCGCGTCTCTTTCACGAACATGTCGGCATGACGATTCCCGAGTACAGCAACCGCCTGCGCGTGGCATACGCACAGGAACTGCTTCGCGAAACGCGGTTCGACATGGAGCGAGTCGCCGAACGATCCGGTTTCGGTTCGGCGCGTCAGCTCCGCCGTGCCTGGCAAAGAATCCACAAGAGCACGCCACGGGAAGCACGTAGGCCTGCTGGCGCGACCCACGATGCGATTAAGCCGGAACACAGCCTGATCTCATAGTTGGAGGAGCTTTTTACTGAACTTCGAGTGAAACAACTTCGCCTTCAGTTTTCGAGGTAAGGCGATAGTTCACCGATGCCGGTTGATTTCGCCACTCACAAGAGAACGCATCGGCGCCGATCAGGCTCAGGGATTTGAAATCGGGTGTGTGAAGTTTGAGGGTGCGCGTTCCAGCAGAAAAACTCAGAGTTGCATCCGGCGGATGTGAGCAGTCGATGGAGATGATCTTGCCTTTAGCAAATTGGATCGGCCCGGTTGGCTTTGGCTCCGGCTTGGATGGCTTTGCAGGCGCTTCCTCTTCATCATCTGCCGCTGGAGCTGGAGCAGGTTGTGTTGCGCGCACTGGCGGAATGCCATAGCGCTTGAGAGTTTCCATCTCTTTCAGTTGGTTTTTCGCGGCCGCGGCTATCTGAGGATTTGTGCTCGATTTCAAACGCTCGAGCACGGCGCGAGCCTCGTCCCATTTTTTGCCGCTGGCATAGATCACTCCAAGGTTGAACGCATACTGATCATTTCGGGGACTCAAACGCATGGCGTTTCGAATTGCCTCGAGCGCCGAGTTGATCCCTCCACCCTCAACCCGTGCCATCGCGAGCATGTTGTACGCTTCCGCGAAATCCGGGTACCAGTCGAGTGTCATGCGCAGATCTTGCATCATGTTCGAGAGCCCTTGGATTTCCTGTTGCTTGACCTGCGCAGCGCGATACTTCGAGAGGGCAGAGTAGTAGCGGATCCACGGATCTTTGGGATTTTCATCCGCGGCGTCCTCCAGCTCGCTCGAAGCAGCGTCGAAGTTTTTATTCTGCAGATTAACGAATGCCAGCACACGGTGGGCGATGGCATTGTTCATGGGTAGGTTTTCTTTCCCAACTGGTTGCTTGATCAGGTAATCGAGATCGCGCATCGCCTGTTCACGGTGCTCCGGCATCCGGGCTTTTAAGTCGGCAAGATTAGCTTGTGCGTCAGGATCGGTCATTCGCGTCAAATTCATCGCGACATCGTCGGGACCAAGCGGCGCTGCAAACTGAATTGGCTGAAGTGTTGTTACCGACCTTGTGCTCGCGGGCTGGCGAGATTCGTCCAGCGCCTGGAACAGGGGTTTGATCGAATGGAAATAGTCTTTAACTGCTTTCTCAAGTTCGGCAGAAGACACTGCGAATGACTGCTGGATCGCTTGCTCCGGTGGAATTTTTTGATTCTGTACGAGACCGAAGTAGGTTCCCGCTTGCGTCAACTTGTCGCGATTGAGGAGGTAATGCATCGTGATCCACGACTGTGCATAAAACATCGTGTGATGCGATCCCTCACTCGGATTTTGCGTGTCACGCTTCACCGAGAACAAATCTGGCATGGAAATCCAGATTGGAGCCTCAAGCAATTCGGTCAGAGACTTGGGAGGATTGCGTACTTCGGATTCGGTTTCGAGCAGGTCTTCCTGGTAAAGCGGAACGAGTTCCGGATCGGCGCCGATTTCGACCTGCTTGTCGTTTAAGCGAATGGAAGAAAAATATTCCGCGAAACCCTCATCAAACCAGCCCTGCGTGGGCGGGTAGTTGTAATTCAGCATCAAATGCGCGAAAGGATGGGCGATTGCGCGCCATGGTTCCTCGGCGAATAGATTGAGTACGATCCATGCGCGATCGTCATTCGCGAGTAGGAAGCCAGGGGAAGTAGTTGGTTGGCCTTTGATAAGGGGGGCAACACGCGCGTAGTCTTTATCGCTTTTGAACGCAATCACCGTTAACGGTACGGGTAGCGTGAGCTTCGTGCGAAGCAACAGTCGACCGGCGACCGCGCGCATTTGTTCCAGGCGCAGCGTGACTTCGCGGCCACGTTTTTCTCCAGCATCCGTGATTACTGAGAAGTGTGCAGTATGAAGTTCGATCCATTTCGGCTCATCGGCGGCAAAGGCGGTATAACCCGCGATGACCACGTTAAGAATTGCTACGACTGGAAACAGGCGAAACACAATTTGAATGCTAGCAGAGTACGGATTGGTACGTCGGCCGATGACTAACTGTTCAGGGCAACCCGCTTGAGCTTTGCAGCGGCCCAGCGGGCATGTTCGGCGACGACGGGGTCTTCGTCATCGGTCAGTTTCTCTAAAACTTTCAGGAATTCGACATTCTCGCTGTTTCCCATGGCTATGACCGCATTGCGTCGAAGCCCCGACAATTTGGCGCGGCGTACAGGCGATCCGCGGAACTTTTCACGAAACTCTTCCGGGTTCATCTCTGCGAGCCAGTCGAGTGCTGGATTGACCAAACCATCACGCGGTTGAAATTCGGAAGCGGTCGTGACCGGAGCCTTGCGGTTCCAAGGACAGACGTCTTGGCAGATGTCACAGCCGAAGACATGGAAGCCAATCTCACTGCGGATTGGTTCAGGAATTGAGCCGCGCTTTTCGATGGTGAGGTACGAGATGCACTTCGTCGCGTCGAGTTGATATGGCTCAATGAACGCATCCGTCGGACAAGCCTCAATGCAGCGCGTGCATGTTCCGCAGCGATCTGGAGAGGGCAGATCAGGCGGAAGGTCCAAAGATGTGAGCATGACGGCGAGGAATAACCAGGATCCGAGCTGCTGATTGATAAGGCACGTGTTCTTGCCGATCCAACCGACGCCGGCATACTTCGCGTAGATTCGTTCGACAACAGGACCGGTATCGACGTAGCAGAGGGACTCGAACTCAAGTTGGGTGTGGTCTCGTAGGTTTTTCTCAAGACCGTTCAGTTTGCGGAGAACGGAGGTGTGATAGTCCTCGGTGGACCACGCATAGCGCGAAATCCATCCGCGGTTGGAGTCATGGAACTGCGTTGAATAGGGATGCGCAGTGTTGTAGTTCACAACGCAAACGATAACGCTGCGTGCCCAAGGGGCAACTTCCTGCAGGGAGGCGCGCTTCAGATCCCCTTGTTCGGATTTCGCTTCGAGGTAACGCATCTCGCCAGCGTATCCAGAGTGGATCCAATCGGCGAACGCTGCATGTTCTGGGAAAGTACCGACCGGCGCGATGCCGACACAGTCGAAGCCCGCGCAGCGAGCAGCTTCCTTGAGGATTTGTGGCAGAGCCGACACTGGTATCAATACTATTATCGAGGTCATGCTGGGGCGCCTACAAGAGAGCGTTCGGGGGTGACGCTAGAAAATTGACGTGGGGAACTTCAGGCGGGAGTTGCCCAAACATCCTCGATTATTAGCGAGTGGGAGCGTTTGCGACGAACGGACTCCGGAATGGATGCGGCCGCACCGAGCGTCGCCATCGTAAAGAACAACGCCGCGTTCGCGGGAATCTGCAAATTGAAATCAAGAAAACTGTGGATTAGCAAGCCGGTGCACCCCGCGATACTTGCTAAGGCAAGCCCACCATTCGCGGTAGTTTCCCATCCGCTCAGCTTTTGCAAAGCTGCTCGGTAGAACGAAACAAGCAGCCAGAGCATCAGACCAAATCCGACGATGCCCATTTCGACAAGCAACTGAATGTAATCGTTATGGGCTTCATTGACGAAGAATGTTGTCGAGAAAGTACGGAAGCCGGGATAAGCAGTGGCGAAAGTTCCCAAACCAAATCCAAAAACTGGCCGATGGGAAAACATTCTAAGACCATCGCGATCAATCGTGAGTCGCATGCCTCCGGAAAGCTCCTTGCGGGTTTCTGTGCCTATCGATTCAAGACGCGAGGTAATTTCGCCACCACCAATCCATGCAGCGATTCCAAGTGCGGCTACGAGCGATGCGGTGAGGACCAGCCTGACTCCGATGCTTTTGCGCTGGATTTTCGTGAATCCGACGAACACGCAAAGTTCGACGGTGAGCGCCAACATCCCGCCACGTGATCCGGAAAGAATGATTGTGCCGGCCATCAAGGCAGCTGCTACAGCTGCAAGAATCCGCGTTCTGGAGTCGGAGAGTTTCGAAAGAGCGATCACGAGGGGGATTGGAACAAGCAATTCCATCAGTCCGGCATAGTGATTGTGGTTCACGTATGAACCGTAAATCCAACCACCGTGGGCCGGTGTCCACATCCAATAGACCTTGTCGGTCGAAGAGACGCTCTGCACCATGGCGAAAACGGCCATCGCCGCACCATAGATCGTGAAGACGAATCCAAGTCTTTTGATGTGTGAGCCGCGACGGAGTACCTGAGCGGCAAGGAACGCCATGGTTCCATATGAAAAATAGAGCAGCGCCTCGGAGAACGTTTTGTAGGGATAAACGGTACGCTTGAAGACCAGTTGAACGATGACCAGCGCTGCAAAACCTAACATAGGGCCGAACAAGGGATTGGACTGGATGGCCATCTCAGGAAGGATCATTTGGCGGAGAGCCCAAAGGACTAATAAGCCGGCCGATGCAAATTCCAGGACGAAGATTGCCCAGGGATCGGTGGAACCGAACGCGAGCGGAGCAAGCAGCAACGTCGAAAAGACACCGGCCAGGAGAAAACGAGAAAGATTGCGTAGTCTGGGCGTTTGAGGCGTGGTGTCGAGATTAGGCGCGGGGTGCGGCAAGCGATTTGTGTCTATTTCGGCGTAAGTTCGAAATCGTCGACCCAGAGCCTACCACGGATGGCGTTCCCGGAAGGCACCCGCTCGATTCGCACGACGAGCAGTTTGCTTCCAGGACCTGTTGTGAACACAGTCGACACAGGCTTCCAGATGTCTGTGTCTTTCATTTCTTCGCCGATAAAGTAAGTCTGGCTGCTGTAGAAATCGCGGATCGTGATGACGGGGCCGCCGGCACCCTGCATCGAATCAGCCTTGTAATACGCGGTGAACTCATATTGTAAGTTCGGTTCCACCGGCACTATTTGGTAGACGCCTGCGTCGGAGAGTCCTGCACTATCAAAGGTGATCGACAGCGAGCGTTGGGCGCTATGGAACTGAACAGGGTCCAATGCGAGCGCAACACCGCGCTGAATTTGATAGTTCCAGTCGAATGCTCCGTTAAGTACGTCTTGACTGAACTGTCCGTTCACGATGAGGTTCGTGGACGGCAGGTAGGCACTTAACCCGAGGAGTGGCGCGCTTTGTTGCCACGCACCGCGCGCCTGATCCACTTGACCTTCAGAGATTAAGAACTTTACGTACTCGAACACATACCGAATCTCAAAAGCCTGGTGTAGCGAAACCAGACGCTGCCACACCTTGTTTGCCCCTTCAATATTCTTTTGTTGGATGAGGAAATCGAGGAAGGCAAGATGAGGCTCTGGAGAGGAAGGAACGACCTTGCTGAGGATCGTATCCACTTCTGGGGTGGAGCGCCAACACAATCGAAGCGCGAGCGGGGCCATGTTTGTCTGATTCTCCACGACCACACGCATGAGGGAGAAAGCACGTTCGAGATCTCCTTGCACCAGGAAAAAGTTGCCTGCCTCCCAAGCGACGTCAGGGTTGGTAGGGTTAGCACGGACCGCGTTTTCCAGCGAGTGTTGCTGGCCAGCGCTGTCTTCCGTAATTTGCTGGGCACTAGCCAAGTCCAGCCAATAGCGAGCATTGTAGGGATTCAATCGAGCCGCGGATTGGTAGAAGCGAATCGCAGTAGCCGGATCATTCTCGACGAAGGCGGAGTACTTTCCTAATCGATACTGCAATTCAGCGTTGGCAGGGGCCAAGCGCGCCGCGAAGCGCAATCGGGATGGATTATCGCTTTCTCCAAAATACAAGGCTAAAAAGTTGCGCGCCGATAACGTCATGTGCACGCAAGTCAAAAGAAGGACGCAAGCTAAGACGAGCTGTTTAGCGGGATTCCGCAGTGTCGCTGCCATGCTCCTCGATGTTATTCAGTTCATTTCAGGCAGACTCGGATGAAGCACCAGTAGTTCCGTTCACGGTTGGTTGTTCTCCAGACGAAACTTCGTCTTCGCGGTAATAAAGTCCGCCGTATTTCCCCTGGTACTCGTAATAGTAGTAGTAGTCCGGGGAGGAGAGATCAACAGCATTGAGTAAGACGCCCGTCACGTGAGCGCTCACTTGCATGAGGATGTCGCGCGCTCGACGTAATGCCTGCTTCGTAGTTTGACCTGAGCGGATTACGAGAACGACGGAATCCACGCGCGGAGATAATACAACCGCATCCGTAACAGATAGCGTAGGAGGCGTGTCGATGACGATGTGATCGTATTGCCCACGAAGGTCATCGAGCATGTCTTTCATATTGGCTGATGCCAATAATTCAGCCGGGTTCGGCGGAGGAGTACCAGCTGCCAAAATCGATAAATTCGGCAGTATCGGAGAACGCGTGATGGTTTGCTCAAGCGTTGCAGAGCCGGTTAGGACATTGCTCAAACCACTGCGCGGGCCCATTCCGAGAGTCTTATGCACACTGGGACGGCGCAAGTCGGCGTCGACCAAGAGCACACGCACACCTTTCTGAGCAAGCACGATCGCGACGTTAATGCTCGTGGTGGTTTTGCCTTCCTGTGGGCGTGCGGACGTAACGAGAATGACTTTGGGCGGCGCACCGAGATTGGAGAGCAGTAGAGAGGTCCGTAATGCGCGATACGACTCGGCCATTTGCGACTGCGGCCGAGAGACTGTAACGAGTTCGACTGCTTCTTTGGACGTCGCAACTCTCAGCCGCTTTAGGCCTGTTGACGCGGTATTGCTGGTCGAACCGAGTGGGATCATTCCGAGCGGAGGCAATCCGGAGACGACCTGCGCTTGCTCGGTCGTGCGCACGGTATTGTCCATGTTCTCGAGCAAGAAGGCGAGTCCAACGCCTGAGGTTAGCCCCAGCATGAGCGCGAACGCGAGATTGCGAGGAATGTTCGGTTCACTCGGAGCCGCCGGAGGTCTGGCTGTATCGACTGGCTTGATATTGTTCGATTTCAATCCGGCAGTAATTCCCGCTTCCTTCAGTTTCTCGAGCAGTCCTTCATAGAGCTGACGGTTAGCGTCCACATCGCGCTTTAGAAGGCTGTACTCGATGGCACTCTCATTGAGTTTGTTAGCCTGCTGCTTCTGCTTTTCAAACTGTGCGTCGAGGAGCTGCTCTTGTTGCAGGGCGGCAAGGTATTCGCCCTTGATGCGGTCGGCGACTTTTTTGAGTTCCAACTGAATCTGCTTGTCGATCTCAGCCAGTTGATTGTTGAGTTGCGCCACCTTCGGATATGCCGGCCCGAACTGAGTACTTAGTTCCGCGACCTGGATTTTCAAATCCGCTTGCTTGCCGCGCAAGCTGCTAAGGAGCGAAGAAGGTGAGTTTGCTCCACCACCCGCGCTATCCAGCAATCCCGCAACGTTGGCAAGCGTCGTAGGGTCACCGCTTTGAATCAGGCGGTAGGTGGATTCCTTTTCCATGCGGAGAGCTTCCGCGGAAGTCAGCTGCTTATTCAACTCGGCAAGTTTCTCGGTGATGATGTTCTGCTTTTCATCGGTGCCAAGAATCTCGTGTTCTTTTTGATATTTGACGAGCCTTTCCTGCGAGGTCTCAACTTTCATCTGGAGGTCCACCAATTGCTTGGTGAGCCAGTCAGAAGCTTGCATAGTGGATTCGAACTTGGTCTTGAAATTCTGCTCGATGTACGTGCTGGCAAGCGTATTTACGATGTTGGCAGCCACTTGGGGACTTGTGCTCGTGTACTGGATGACGACGATGCGGGTATTCGGTTTCAGGGAGACGCGTAATCCGCCTTTAAATGCGCCCAGGAGCGCAGCCGTACGCGCTGAATCGCCCTGCAAAGGATCCGGCGCAAGGCTGGAGGCGGACGGACCTGGTTTACCACCGAACTCGGGCATCTTGTCCAAGTTCAGCGTGCGAATGACCTGAAGCGCAAGCAAGTCACTCTGCAGGATGTTGACTTCGGTGTCGAGATCCGTCGGATCGTAGTACTCTGCCCCGGCGTTTGCTGAGTCTTTGAAGTTCAGGCTGTAATCGGGTTTATTGATGGCGATGCTTCCCGATGCACGGTAGATCGGGGTCATCTTTAGGGTGGAAATGGCTACGATACTGAAAATAGTGAGCAGGCACCCTAGAACGGTCCATTTGCGTTTGATCAGGACTCGCAGATATTCGCGCAGCGCGGATTCCTGAGGAGGCATCCAGGTCTGGATGTGTGTTGGGGGCAGGTTGAATTCGACCTGAGCGCCGGGTGTGATCTCGCGGATGCTATTGCTGCCCGGCTTGATGAGATGGCCTGAATCCATCAAAACTCCTTCGATTCGTGCCTGACCCGTCGGGGCCCCACTCCCAGGCTAGCTCCTCGAATCAGCGGGGCTCATCCTAACGTCGGAGTCGCTCGCTCGAAGTCTTTCGATGCAGCGGCAAAAGTGCGGGAGTAAGTGACCGACATTTTAGCATCGGATGCGGGAAAATTGATTCGGAAATCGGATCGGATTCGAAAGAGTTATCAGGGTAACGTGGCATATGCGGAATTAGTGCCCGCGGCAGAGTGGGTTGATCCGCACAAGCGAAATCCAGCTGTATGTTAGTGTTCTGAAAACAATGGAAGATCAGGTTGCCGAGCAATCAGTATTGGGAATCGTACCGGCGCGCGGGGGATCGAAAGGTATTCCGGGGAAGAACATCCGCCAGCTTGCGGGGAAACCATTGCTTGCTCATACGGCGATCGCGGCGAAGAAAAGCACGTACCTGTCCAGAATTCTTTTGACCACGGACGACGCTGAGATAGCTCGGGTGGGTAAACAGGCAGGACTTGAAGTGCCCTTCATTAGGCCTGCTGAACTCGCGCTAGACTCAACGCCGATGATCGACGTCGTGCTCCACGTACTGCAGTGGGTTCGAGAACGAGGCGAGCGGTACGATGCCATTTGTCTATTGCAACCGACCAGCCCTCTACGAAGCGGGGAAACCATTGACCGGTGCATACGTTCCTTGTGGCATCGAGGAGTGGACACTGTTGTGTCTGTGCGACCAGTGCCGCACGAATACAATCCCTACTGGGTTTTCGTCGAGACCGGCGAGGGGCTGTTGGAACGCAGTGTGCGGGATCGGGAGATCTCGTGCAGGCAACAACTGCCGAACGCTTACCGTTGCGACGGCGGTGTCTATGTAGTTCGCACCCCAGTGATAATCGAGAACCATGCGCTGTATGGCCAGACGACTCTAGGAGTCACGTCTCCGGAAAGCGAAGCTTTCGATTTGGATACAGAAGAGCAATGGATTGCGCTCGAGCGTTCCCTGCGCTCTGAGCCGTGAGTATTTTCTTTAATCGCGGAGATGGACGAACTCTCGCAAAACTAATCATCTGACGTGGATACAATCCTTCATCTTTGCAGTGGCGGAAGCAACCTCAGCAATTTCAACGGACACGTTGGATTGCTGTGCGAGTTCGCGGCCGATTCACCTCTGCTTCAACAAATTCCGCAAGTTCACCTTGCCGATGAGATGCTGGGGCAACCGGACGAGGCGTTGCAATTTGCATATCCAATCGTCGCAGAGTTGTTGAACTGCTCGCCTGAGATTGAAGGCCTGAAGATTCTTGGGATCTTTGAGGAAGATCTGCTGGAACAAACCAGCTACATCATCCAGGTTCTCCACTTGAATAATTGGATTACGTCCCACGGTTTTGGCAGGGCACATGTCCTGTCGCATTCGCCGTGGCTGGACCGCTTGCGATTGATTCAAAGTATTGCGGGTGCGGAATACGAACTTACGGCTGACATTCCGTTTTCACAGGACAGCAGCTTGAGACGCAGCCTGGGGAGGCTGCGAACCTTACGCCCAAGTTCAATCGAAGTGTTCCAACGAGTGGCTCCGAACCGGTCACGCTATTTGTCAGCTATGCGTCAGCGAAAGGCCGCGCGCATCGTCGAGCGTGGTGGGATCTGGTTCTATTCCACGTCTTACAACTGCACGAGAATCGGCATGGAGTACGAGCCCTACATGCCACAGAAGGTAAAATTTCTGGTTGAGGATGATGCAACTGGTGGTCGTCGGTTGCGTGAGTTGGATCGTGAACGATTCTGTGTATATGCCTGGACGGAAGCAAGCGATCTACCGAAGCGCGCTGAAATTCGCGAAGCTGGAAAACGCATCACTGAGGCGGCGTGGTCCGTTTCACTACCGGGCGAAGCAGACCTTGCACGTTCGATCTTGTTGAAAAGCGAATGGTGGCAGCACTTCCTCACTCGTCAGCTTCCCTTCGCCATGTACAACAGTCGTGCTTTGGAACGATGGCGTCAGGCGATTGCGCCTGAACTTGTCGTTGTGGGGAACGCAGGTTGGGAACGAGCTCTACTGCTACGTAAAGAAATGAACGGCGTGCCTCGGGTTATGTTGCAGCATGGCGTCATGCACTGGGTGTATGCCATGGCCGATCAACCGGTCGACATGTTCCTGCTGCGAGGCCCCTTCTTCCAGCGTCATATCAATGATCGGTTGAGGCAGAAGACGGCTGTAAGGAATTTCCAGGAACCGATGCAGCCGGCTCCGGGAACGCATGAAAATCGTAAAGGAGACATCCTTTTCGTCACGACGCCATATGAAGTCCTGCCAATGTTTCACCGAGAGGATCTGAAGGACATTCTTCGTTCGCTTTTGCGCGCGTCGGTTGCGAGCGGTCGCCGATTGATTGTGCGAGTGCACCCCCAGGAGAAAGTCGCACTTTACATGCAGATTGTGAGAAACCTGCAGTCAGACGTGAGACTGAACGGTGAAGTTGTTTATTCGCAGGGAATGGGTGTGGAAGAGGTTCTCGCGACCTCGTCTGTGGCCGTTCTTTACTTTTCCACTATGTTTCTTGATTGTCTCCGACACCGGATACCAATTGTCAGTTTTGGTTGGCATTGGTTTCCGAACAAAAGCCATTTCGAAGCGGAGGAGATTTTTCATTTCGCGAGGGACTTGGCGCATCTTGAGTTGCTGATAAAAAACGGTGTCGATGGCCAACTTCTATCCAAGCAAGGTGGTCTTGATGATTTTCTAGCTCGCACTGAACCTCAAGAGACTTCACACTTGTTTCAGCAGATCTGGCAATCGCGCACACGTTCCCATGCGAAAACTGGATGAAAGAGAGAATTTATCAATCCACGGTTCGGGAACTAAGCGGATGATGCCAAGCGAATAATGAGTGACTCCCATTGCGGTGCGATTTTGTTCCAATCCCATTGCGCAGCCATCTCTTCTCCACGCTGCCCCATCTCACTTCTGAGTTGAGGATTTTGCACCAAGGAAGTTACGTAAGCAGCAAATTGCTCGTCTGACCACGACACAAAACCATTGTGTTCATGCACGATACTGGGCGCCTCGAAATATCCATACAAAACAACGGGCAGACCACATGCCGCGGCTTCCTGCGTCACCTTGGGAACCCCCTCGGCTCGAGATGGTAAGACAAAAATGGATGAGCGCCGAAATTCGTCGGCGAGTACTTGGGGCGAAACAGCTTTAGTGAATCGAAGATTATTGAGCCGTCTTCGACGCGCTTCGTCATTGAGCGTCGGAAGCAGCTCTCCGTCTCCAAACCAGATGAAGTCTGCTTCCGTAAGACGCGCGGCTAGTTCAAGAAAAGCCTGCGGATTTTTGGATGCCTTGATGCTGCCGCAACCCACGACACGGCAGCGGCGAGGCCGTTGGCTTCCTACACTGTGGAAGATACTGCGATCAATGCCTAGCGGGAGACAAGATACTTTATCGCCGTAACAAAAGTTGGCAAATCGGGCCAAGAATGGGCTGATGGCAATAATGTGATCCGCACGTTTGTAGAGCCATCGAAGCCGCTTAACGTATTGTTCGGTGCCTGGTTGTGCGTAGACGGGGTGGCCCGTCAGAGCGGAGAAACGATCAACTGTTTCTATGTTTGCTACGATTCCCTCGATTGTAAGGATTAGCGGTTTTCGAGCTCGAGTAAGGCTTCTGGCCTGGATGCCAAGCTTATCGGCCCAGTGCGGCCCTGGATAGAAGATGGCGTCATATCGGGACTGATACGCGAGAGCGAGGCGAGCTTGCCAAAGCCGAGTACGGGAAAGACGGATGGTGCGGACGCCGTTCGCCTGGATTGGGAAGTCGGGTCGTTCGCTACAAACTGCAGTCCAGGACGCATCTTGGCGATTGAATCGCGACAAGAGCGCACGCGCGTTTGAATTCTGCGCATTGATATCGTTCCGATCCATCCATCGTGGAACAAAAACGTGTACGGCCATGGGATCTTAGCGTGCTGCTGACTCGATGTGGAGGTCGAGAGTCAGGACCTTTACTAGCCCTGCTTTCCCAACTCCAGCACCGTTTGGATCACTAAATTCTGATCGGACTCAGTGAGGCCGACAGAGCAGGGGAGACTCAAAGCGCGTGCGTGTATCCAATCGGCAGTTTCGCAATGGAACGATTCATGGTTGCGGTGTACTGGACTACGGTGCATTGGCTGCCAAAGAGGTCGCGTTTGGATACCTCTTTCTTCCAGCTTTTTCAGAAGAGTTCTGGAATCCATGCCAAATTCAGCTTCGTCGATAAGTATGGTGTAGAGCCAAAAAATGCTTTCGGCCCATGCCGCTTGGCGCATCAGTGTAACGCCTGCTATGTTTCGAAAGCCGTCCTCATACCGCGACGCGATCGATCTCTTCTTCTCGATAAATTCGTCAAGCTTCTCCAGTTGAGCGCATCCCAAAGCAGCTTGAATGTTCGTTAATCGATAGTTGTAACCAACTGTACCGTGCACAAACTCGACGGGATCGTCCTTGGCTTGAGTTGTGAGATATCGAGCCCTATCGGCCCATTGAGCATTGGAGGTGACTATAGCGCCACCACCGCCGGTGGTTATGATCTTATTTCCGTTGAAACTGAAGCATGCGATCTCGCTGGTCGCACCAATTCTATTGCCTCGATAAGTCGCCCCCAGACACTCTGTCGCATCTTCAATCACTGATAAATCAAATTCCCTCGCGATGACGCGAATCGGATCGAGGTCGACTGGGTGTCCAAGAATGTGAACCGGCATGACCGCTCGTATGCGTCTGCCGCTAGCTCGATTCCGGAGCTCTCCGTTCGTGAATCGGCAGTTCTTCTTCAAGAAATCCGCAACCTTGTCTGGATTGATCTGCCAAAAGTTGGGTTCGGCATCCATCAGCACCGGCCATGCGCCGGCATACCGGATTGCATTAACCGGGGCAATGAAAGTAAGAGTTGAGACTAAAACTTCATCATCGGGCTGGACTCCGCTTACAAGAAGTGCGATATGAAGTGCAGAGGTTCCGCTACTTGTGGCCACTCCTGACTGAGCACGCACTTTTTTCGCGATGGAACACTCGAACCGATTGACGTATTCTCCCACGGACGAAACCCATCCGGTATCGAGACACTCTTTCACGTAGGACCACTCGTTGCCGCGAATCTCCGGCACTGACAGAGGGATGAACTTCGTTGCTGTGCTGGTGTTCGCCATTGCGAGTTCCGTCGCTTAAACTGTGTACACTTCGGGCCGATAACTTTTTAAGTTGTCGCGCACCCAGTTCATTGTTTGCTTCAAACCATCCTGAAGGCGGACTTCTGGCCGCCATCCCAAAACTTGCTCTGCAACTCGGTTGTCTGCAAGCAAACGGTCCACTTCGCTGTCCACGGGTCGAATACGTTGGGGTTCTTGGACAATGTGGCATTCGCATCCAGCCAAGGAACAGATAATCCTCGCGAGTTCGCCAATAGACGTTTCGGTTCCAGTACCGAGGTTGATCACCTGTCCGACTGAGCCTTCGGATTCGGCGTTCTGAATAAATCCACGAACTGTGTCCTCAACAAAATTGAAATCCCGTGTGGGCGTGGTGTTGCCAATTCGTATTGGCTCATGTGACAGTGCTTGCGTCATGATTGTTGGGATTACGGCTCGAGCCGATTGCCGGGGCCCATACGTGTTAAAAGGACGAACGATGCTCACCGGCAGGCCGAATGAGCGATGAAAGGACTCAGCCAACTTGTCGGCTCCGATTTTCGTTGCGGAGTAAGGAGACTGTCCCTGCAAGGGATGCTTTTCGGAAATCGGAATGGTTTTCGCAGAACCGTAAACCTCGCTAGTCGAGGTGTGAACTAGCCGCGATACGTTCGCTCGTAACGCTTCCTGCAGGATATTCAAAGTACCGACGATATTCGTACTGACGTAGGAGGATGGCGATCGGTAAGAATAAGGAATTGCAATGAGGGCTGCTAGATGAAAAACAATGTCGACACCTTTCAGAGCACCGATAACACTGTCGACCTCCCGGATGTCACCCGCAACGACATCCAAATCGCTCCGGTATTCACTGTGCTCGAGCCACCCTTCGCGGCCAGCGCTGTTGTAGTGCACGAGAGCACGAGTTCGTGCTCCAGAGCGAACAAGAGCCTCGGCCAGGTGGCTCCCAATGAAACCGCCTGCGCCGGTAACCAATACCGATTGCGATTTCCAGTTCACGCGCCTTCTCCGATATGGCGAATATCCTCTTGCGCCCGTTCGAGATCTTCTTGCCGTCCGATGTCGAGCCAGTATTCCCAAATAGGAAAGCTGATCACTCGACCGCCGCTGTGAACCACGGTCTGGATAAGTTCTGGCATGTCGAAGTGTTGGCCCGTTGGAATCAAACCCCGGGCTGATGCGGAGATCAGGTAGATTCCGGCGTTGACGAAAAACTTCACGGAAGGCTTTTCAGTGATTGATGTTACATGGAGTCCATCAGTTTCAACCACGCCGTAGGGCACATCGAATCCATACTCGCGCACTGCCACCGTCATATCAGCACCGTGCTCGAAATGGAAATTGAGCAGCGCGCGAAAATCGAGGGCAGTGAGAATGTCGCCGTTTATCACCAGAAGCGGATCGTCCCCGGATACAAGAGAAAGCCCGCCGGCTGTCCCTAATGGGATTTCCTCGGAAACGTATTCTACCTCGACGCCAAATGCTTCACCGTTCCCCAGATGGCTTGCGATCTGTTCCGCCTTGTAGTGAGTACTTATGTTGACCCTAGCCACACCAGCCTGCTTGAGTTGCTGAACGAGCCGTTCGATCAGAGGCCTCTCTCCCACTCGAAGCATCGGTTTCGGGGTGGTCTCGGTAAGCGGCATCAACCGCTTTCCATATCCGCCGGCCATCACGACCGCATGAACCGGTGTGTCAGGCTGGCTGACAAGTTCGTCCAGAACCGCTAGATCGGTCACTTCTCCGTTCATGCTTATCAACGGGATCTGTCGTATTGCTTTTGTTTGCATCTCTTGAAGGATGGTTTCTTTGCTGCTCCCCTGTGGAAGTGTCACAGGCTCTGTTTTTTTCTGTGACTCAAGTTTGCCGAGGAGGTCCGCTACAGGTTGGTCGAGAACGAAGCCATCCAACACAGCGCGTCGTAAGTCCCCATCGGTGAGGGTAGCTATAAGTCTTTTGTGTTGATCAACGACCAGAGCGATTCCCTTTGCGCCTCGGTCAATACAAGCCATAACCGCGCGCAAACTGGCATTCTTACTCGTGAAGAACTTTTCGACACTTCGCATCAGTTGGTCGACACCGCCACTCGCTACTTTCGAGCAACTTCTTTGGTAGAAAAAAGAGATAAATTCCAGTAGATATTATCACTTGGACTCCCGATGACGAGCCGCTGCGTCCAGCTTCGAGCGTGCTTCAATAACGAGGCATCGTAATCATGGTGCTCGAAAACTTCGGTGTTGGGCATTGCAAATGAAAACGGTTGAAATCGGCGGGAAGAAGATTGGCGAGGGAGAGCGATGCTTCGTGATTGCTGAAGCAGGAGTGAACCACAACGGGGATCTTTCCCTTGCGAAGCGTTTGGTTGAGGCTGCCGCTGAGGCAGGCGCGGACGCTGTCAAATTCCAAAACTTCAAAGCGTCGGAACTGATTTCAGCAGCTGCACCCAAGGCAAAGTACCAGAGCGCAACGACTGGCGATTACGAAGGCCAGTTAGAGATGGTCAAGCGGCTCGAAATGTCAGAGGCCATGACTCGAGAGCTGGCTCAGCATGCGGCGGATCATCAGATCATTTTCCTTTCGACTGCATTCGACGAGGTCAGCGTGGACTTTTTGGATGCGGTTGGAGTTCCAGCATTTAAAGTAGGCTCGGGTGATCTCACAGACCTGCCATTGCTCTCCTACATCGGCAACAAGCGTAAACCTGTGCTCTTGTCTACTGGCATGTCTTATCTCGAAGAAGTGAAGGCAGCCGTCACCATGCTTTTTGCGTCGGGCTGTTCACAACTAGCTCTCTTTCACTGTGTGTCGAGTTATCCGAGCGATCCGGAGGCTGCGAATCTTCGGGCGATCAAAACGCTAAAAGATCAGTTTGATGTTCCAGTGGGCTTCAGCGACCACTCGCTGGGTGAGGAATTGGCGGTTGCTGCAACCGCACTTGGCGCGAACCTGATTGAAAAGCATCTTACTCTCGATCGCGATCTCCCGGGTCCTGATCATCGCGCTTCACTTTTGCCGGCCGAGTTCAAACACATGGTGCGTTCGATCCGTTCTGTGGAGATTGCATTTGGGGATGGGGTGAAGCGCCCAACACAGAGCGAAGCCAACGTTCGAGATGTCGCTCGACGCAGTATCGTCGCCGCGCGCACGATTCCAAAAGGTGCGATTGTTACACGCGACATGCTTGCCTTTAAGAGGCCTGGTACCGGAGTTTCTCCAGCATTGTGGGAAACGCTCTTGGGGAAGAAGACGGTTCGCGAAATACCATTCGATACGCTGATTTCCATCGGAGATCTGGCATGACTTTGAGGATTGCGGTCGTAACGGTCGCAAGATCTGATTACGGCATCCTCTATCCGATTTTGAAAGCACTGCGCGTTGATGATGCGATGGATCTGCAATTGATTGTGGCTGCCGCTCATCTCGACCCGAAGTTCGGCAATACAGTTGAAGAGATTGAGCGAGATGGCTTTGCGATCGCATCGCGCGTGCCGATCAAAATGGCGGGAGACTCCAGGCTGGACGTTGCGCGGGCGATTGGCGCTGGTATCGAAGGATTCGCGGCTGAGTTGCAGCAGATCAAGCCTGATCTGCTCCTGCTTCTCGGAGACCGTTATGAGACGTTTGCAGCTGCCATCGCAGCGCTTCCCTTAAGAATCCCTATAGCGCATCTCCATGGTGGCGAACTTACATATGGGGCAATCGATGATGCTATGCGTCATGCGATCACGAAGCTGAGCCACATTCATTTTGCTGCCTCAGACAGGTATGCGCAAAGGATCAGACAAATGGGGGAGGAGCCATGGCGTATTCACAACACTGGATCCCCCGCGATTGACTCCATAATGATGGTTGAGACTATCGAAAAAGCCAAACTTGATGCGGAGTTTGGATTGGATCTCTCCCGCACACTTTTGATTACCTATCACCCAGTCACGCTTGACGGACATTCGTCCGAGCAAGTTTCGAACCTACTAGCAGCAGTTGAGGCTAGCGACTGCTCCCTGCTGTTTACCTATCCGAACGCCGATTCGGACAACGATCGGGTAATTGAATTGGTGAAGGAATTTGTTAGGACGCACGATAATGCCCGGCTTCTGCAGAATCTCGGCCATCGCCGATATCACAACGTTCAAAAATACGCAGCGGCAATGGTAGGAAACTCCAGCAGCGGGATCATCGAGGCAGCGAGCTTTCGGTTACCGGTGGTGAACGTGGGATCTCGTCAAGCTGGACGAATTCGTGCGTCTAACGTGATCGATGTTGACGGTTCGCGCGAGGAAATCGCGCGTGGAATACAGAAGGCACTCTCGCCAGAGTTTCGAGAAAAGTTAAGGAACCTAAGAAATCCGTATGGGGATGGTAGCGCAGCAGCGAAGATTTTGGCGGTGCTGAAAAATGTGAAGCTTGGACCAGATCTACTCATGAAGAAGTTCGTGGACCAACTAGTAGGATGACGACATGAATCAGATCGCGAAACTGGTCATCGTGGGCGCCGGAGGACTGGGACGAGAAGTTCTTGCCATGGTCCGGGCCTGCAATCTTGTGAGTCCTGAGGCGGAGGTATTAGGTTTTTTGGATTCGAATCCAAGTCTGGCTGGAACTCAGATCGCGGGCGTTCCAGTCCTTGGCAGCGACGATTGGTGCAAGGCAAACAAAACCGAAAACCTGCGGTATGTCTGTGCTATCGGTAACCCGATGGCACGATCGATCGTAACATGTAAGCTTTTGGATATGGGTTGTCAGTTTTCTACGATTGTTCATCCCGGAGTGCACCTGCCGGACTCGGTTCGCTGCGGTGTTGGCACTGTAATCATGGCAGGAACAGAATTCACAACGGACTCAACCGTTGGATCCCACGTCATCATCTATCTCAATTGCTCAATTACCCACGATGTCGTTGTGAAGGATTTCTGCCTGATTGCGTCGGGGTGCAATTTGTCCGGAGGGTCGATATTGGAGACCGGGGTCGAACTCGGGACAGGTGCTTGCGTGCTTCCTCAGCGTCGAGTGGGAGCTTGGTCCGTGATTGGCGCCGGAGCGGTTGTGAATAAAGATATCCCGTCGAACAGCACTGCAGTTGGCGTCCCATGCCGCATAATCGCGCAGAGACCATGACGAAAATAGCGCGAGTTTCAGGACCGTTGCGCTAGACTTCGCCAATGATCATGATTTCTCGATGATGTTCATCAGTCCAATTCTTAAGCGCCTGGTTTACCCAGTGCTTTCAGAGACCGGGTATCTGCGCAGCTTCGCCAAAGAAGGGCAGTTGGCTGTCATCACTTACCACGGGGTCAAACCGCCCCAATACGTCTCTCGAGATTCGATGCTCGATGGCAGTTTAGTATCGATCGATCAGTTTCGAACGCAGCTTCGTTTTCTGAAACAGCGATATGCCATAGTGTCACCCGAACTTGTCCGAGAATGGTTGGAGGACGGTCGCAAGTTGCCAAAACGCGCTGTACTCCTCACGTGCGATGACGGCCTGCAGAATGCCGTTACCCTTATGCTTCCAGTTGTGATTGGAGAAGGTCTGTCATGCCTTTTTTTCGTGACTGGTGCCTCATTGAAAACCAGCCCGAAAATGCTCTGGTATGAACAACTCTATTTGCTCATGCGGAAAGCACAACCCTCTGAAATTGAAGCTGACTTCTTGGACAGTCCACCCAAGACGTTCCCAAATCGCAGAGAACTGTGGTGGAAATTGGTGAAAAAGCTTTCGACTGTCGAATACAGTGAGCGCCTTATTTTCATTCAGCGACTTCAAGATAAGCTCGGATCTGACGGCTACCTCGACGTAAAGCCCGGCTCTAGTGAGGGAGAACGTTTTCTACTGGCAACATCCTGCGGAGTCCAGGAACTAGCAACGCATGGCATGACAATCGGGGCGCACACGTTGTCCCATCCGGTACTGGCGCTTGCCCCGGACGAATGCGCGCGTAAAGAAATCGCGGATACAAAGCATTCTCTGGAATTGTTGCTGGGAAAACGTGTGTGGGCATTCGCCTATCCCTTCGGGAACGCTGGTTCCATTAGTTCGCGCGAGTTGAATTTTGCAGAGAGCGCGGGATATACCGCGGCCTTCGTGAACGTTGGTGGCGGCTTTGGAGCCGCGATGCCCCGGTTCGCACTTCCGCGAGTCCACGTGACTGCGGATATGTCGTTGTCAGAACTTGAGGCGCATGTCTCCGGATTCTACAGATCGATGCGAAGACCCGAAGCCATGTTCGCCGATGAAGGATGTTCTCATCGATGACTGTACAGAACACTGATGCCAATCTGGAGGTGTACAGTTCTCCGGACGTTGCAGCGTATTATCAACAACTTGAATATGTTGCCCCTGCGGAGCGGTTCCTGTTTGAGCGCTATGTAAAGCAAGGCGATGCGATTTTGGATTTAGGCGTGGGCGGGGGACGAACAACGCCTTACTTGTCAGCGTTGGCATCGTTCTACGTTGGCGTAGATTACTCGGAGTCGATGGTTCAGGTTTGCCGCGCAAAATTTCCTGGGATCTCATTTTGTGTCGCCGATGTAGCCAATCTCGCACAGTTCGCGGACCATTCGTTCGATGTTGCGGTGATGGCATTCAACGGCCTCGATTACGTGATGCCAAACTCCAAACGGCAACGGGCGCTCATGGAGGTCGCAAGAGTCCTCAAGCCAGGTGGAATTTTCATCTTTTCGTCGCACAATCCCCGAGCGATTCTGCAGCGTCCTTCCTGGAATCCGGAGCGCATTGGGACTCTTGCGGAAACCACCGCCCTTAGAGGCACGCCGATGTATCAAACTATCCTCTTTTGCTTGACCATCGTAAGAGTCTGTTTTGCTTACGTGAAAGCTTTGGCGATCTCTTTTGAGCGATCGGTTCGTCGCCTCACTTCACGTGCCTTCTGGGCGGGTGATGGGTGGATGATGGATTCAGCGCATGGTGGACTGATGACACATTATGCGATTCCGAAAAGGGTGGTGAACGAACTCGTGTCCGCGAATTTGAAATGTCAGCACACAGTCGGCAACGACTATCCAGACAAGAGCAAAGATTTGTGGACTGAATGGTATTACTATGCAGCCCGATCGGAGAAGCCGACAGAGGCCAAGCATTGCGCATAGAAGTTCACCGTGAAATTCCACTCGATTTAGCGCTTGGAGCCGCATGGGATCGACTGGTGCACCGGATGGAACGGCCCGAGATTTTTTACACTTACGAATGGGCACGCGCAGTGAGCCTTGCTTATGGGAAAAGCCTTTATCCCTTTCTGGTTCTCGGATATGACCAGACGGAACTCGTCGGAGTTGCCGCAATGGCAACTGATTTGACAGGGAAGCGCGCGAGTTTCCTGGGCGCAACGACGTCCGACTACTGTGACTTCATAAGCCGGCCAGAGGACAGGTATTCGACCCTTGACGCGGCATTGTCGGAACTGCGAAAAGCGGCCGTAAAGGATATTGCGCTTGCGAATTTGCCTGAAGATTCAGCAACGCTTAAATCCCTACCTCAGGTCGCAAAGCACCATCAATATAAATTCGGTTCCCGTTTAGGCTACGTTTGTGCACATCTCGGCTTCAGTGACACTGAGCAACGCGACCAATTAAAAAGGCGGATAAAAAAAAGAAAATCGTACCGATACGGGATGAATGCATTGGCACGGCAGGGGTCGGTGCGAGTGGATCACCTTTCCGATTGGAAAGAAGTCGAGTCAGCATTGCCCGAGTTTTTTGTCGCGCACGTTGCGCGCTTTCTCGCGACGAGCCGTATCAGCAACATCAGTCATTTGGAGCGCAGGACATTCCTTGCGGAACTAGCCAGATTGCTTAGCGAGTCCGGTTGGCTGGCATTGACGCGTCTTAGCGTGCGCGGAAGGGCGGTCGCCTGGAACTATGGATTCCGGTTCAATGGAAGCTGGTTTTACTACCAGCCTACATTCGAAACAGATGTCGAACAGTATTCGCCTGGCGTATGTCTTCTTTCTGAAATCATTGTTGAATCTGCCGCGCGTCCTGAGATTCACATTGTCGATCTCGGCTTAGGCGCCGAGGGTTACAAGGAAAGGTTTGCGGAAGGTACTCGCAAAACTTTGTATGTCACTCTTTCGCGCTCTCGCACACAACAATTCCGACACATTGCCCGCTACCATGCAGCCGAGGCTGTAAAGAAGTTCCCGCGGGTTGAATCATCGCTGAGAAACGTACGTGCGAAGGTAAGCAGCGTCAGAGCTCGCTCCGAAACTCGTCATTCGTGTGCCGACGATCAGAGGCGTGAGTTGATAGATAGGCTCACCCCTACACAAAAGTTAGCCCTTTACGAATATTCAAAAAACGAAGATCCCGATTCAGCAAGCAGTTCTTCCAACCGCATCGTTTCTCTGGACCTTCGGGTTCTGGCGAAAACAGTCATGGAATCGGGAAATCACTCTGCGTTTCAGACTTATCTACTTCGTCTTGCTCAGCATTTGTCTGTTCTGGGGAGAGAAGGTTTCGCTCGTTTAAATGACGAAGGGGATCCGGTGGAATTTTGTTGCATAGTGCCCGCCGAGCAGACTCTCATTTCAGAGAAGCGCTTGATGCGGGCAAGTGCGGAAGCATCGGTGATCTGTGACATCTTCACTACGGAGCAGCGACCGAACACCGGGCTAGGCGAAAGTGTGATCCGAGCCGCGGTGGATCGAATACGACAGCAAGGCAGGAAACCTTGGGCGGCCATTGCGACGAACAATGTAATCCTACGGCAATCTCTAGAACTCTTTGGGTTCGTGCTGCGCGGGCAAATGTCTTATCGTCAGTTTTTCCAGAAATCAGCTTGAGGAAAGATATCGAGCCATGTGCGGTTCGCGAATGATGAAACTCCCGCGAAGAAGAAAACAGTCAAGTTGGAGCTTTTCCACACTTAACACCCGACTGCATTCGGCACGCTGATACACTACGGAGATATCGATTCCTGTGATTGTTAATGATGCCAATTCCTTAAGAACGGAGGTCTCGCTTCGTTCGTCCTCATTGAACACAGGATCAAGTGAGCCTGCTTCCACGTCGCCGTTCTTCATCGTAGGACTTGGCCGCTCTGGGTCAACCCTCCTTTCGCGGATGCTTGATGCGAATCCGGAATTGGCGGTGTTCCCCGAAACTTGGTGCTACGTAATCCTGGATCGGTTCGGTTGTTTAAAAGAGTTCAAGAGCAATTGGCAATACAGACTCTTCCTCCAGCAAGTCTGGCAAAATCTCATTTCTTACAATGATCCCGCTGCGCGGATTTGGGCCGAGGAGGCTTCGAAGCACCCATCCTACGTCGGCCCGACCGCGCCGGTACTGCAACATTTTGGTGATGCGTACGCAAAAGCAAGAGGAGCTTTACTTTGGGGCGAAAAAACCCCCGGCCACATTTTGTGGCTGCGCCACATCAAGGAGTTGTTCCCGAATGCAAAGGTGATCGTCACGGTTCGCGATCCTCGTGACGTGATCGTCTCCTACGACGATCGGTGGGGCGCAGGACGCCGTGACGATGATTTCCTGATGAGCACTGCAGCGCTGATCCGCTACTACCTTCGCAAATTCTTTGACGAGCCTGGGTACGCGCCCGATCGCTTCCACCTCGTCAAGTATGAAGAGTTGACCTCCAGTCCCGGGACTGTGTTGCGTGCTGTCTGCACATTCCTTGAGATTGAGTTTCAGCCTGCAATGGTGGACTTCCATGACCGGTCTGCGAACTGGATAGCCGGTTCTGAGGCCAAACATCATGCAATGCTGGCGAAACCTGCATCTACAGAGCGAATCGCGCGTTACAAGAAAGCCCTGAGTGATCGCCAGATCGCGGCGATAGATGAATTCTTGCACGAAGAGATGAGATGTTTGGGCTACGAGGGTGATCGTACTAGCCAAGGGATCGAGAGGAGCACGTATTCTCGCGTGCTCGCCAACGCTCAAAAACGATACGAACAGATGCGGGGTGGAGTTTTCCGAAAACGAATGAGACGTCGCGGCAAATTGGTCTTGAATGCTTACAAGATCGGCAGCCGTTGCCTTGCACTTTCTCCCAGACGTCGAGTAGCCAGAAGCTCAAATGATTGGGCTCAACGAGCCTCAGCCATCAGCCTGGCAGAGCACACGCAATCTCAATCACGTATGGGCCAGACCGTTGATCTTGACTTGATGGGTATCACAGAAGTGCCTCAGGAGCCTGGAACCTCAGCTGGATCATTGGGCGAAATCGAACAACTATCCAGCGTGCCGGATCCCGCAAAGTTTCGTCAAAATATTGGACAGATCTCGCGACATTCAGCAGTTTTCTTTGCGGGAACAGTTTTCACAGGAATTGCGGGATATCTGTTCAAGATTTACCTGGCGCGCACAATCGGTGCTAACGCACTGGGAGTGTATGCGCTCGGGATGACAATCGTAGCGCTGCTGGGAGTGTTCAACGGTCTTGGTTTGCCGCAGTCTGCGGTTCGCTTCGTTGCTCATTATTGCGCGACCCGCCAAAGCAATCTGCTCAGAGGATTTCTGCTGAGGTCGTCGACGTTGTTGCTATCTACTAACATAATTCTCGCAAGTGCACTTGTGATGGTTGGCCCATGGCTTGCGCGACATATTTATCACACATCTGAACTCGATCCCTATTTCATCCTGTTTGCCTTCATCATGCTGGTTGGTGCGCTGACCAACTTGGGTGGACAAATTCTGCAAGGATATAAAGATGTTTCTCGTCGCACACTAATAACGAATTTCATTGGAACTCCCCTCGTCATTGTGCTCACCATCGCACTCCTGATGCGGGGGCGAGGCTTGTGGGGTTATCTAGTGGCGCAGGTTTTAGGGGCCTGCGTTGTCCTTGGCTTGCTAATCATGGCTGTCCGGAAACTGACTCCACCGGACGTCTTTCGTCAGGTGGGACCTCTTCCACCTCTCGGTAGGCAAGTGCTAGTTTTTGGAATGGCGGCCCTGGGAATTTCGATTCTCGAGTTTCTGTTGGCGCAGACTGACAAAATTCTGATTGGTTTTTACTTAAATCCGCGCGAGGTTGGAATCTACGCTGTCGCTATGACTGTGGTGGCGTTTGTGCCCATTGCGTTGCAGTCAGTGAACCAGATCTTTTCGCCAACCATTTCGGACCTGCATTCGCGAGGCGAACACCAGCTACTGGAAAAACTGTTCCAAACCCTTACCAAATGGATCTTCGCTTTCACATTGCCACTGTCGATCGCGATCATCATCTTTGCTAAACCGCTCATGGGTATCTTCGGTGTGGAGTTTGCGGTCGGTTGGCCCGTGCTGGTTATCGGCACCCTTGGACAATTGATAAACTGCGGCACTGGATCAGTTGGTTACTTGCTGCTCATGTCTGGCCACCAAAATCGCTTGATTAAGGTGCAAGCGGTGATGGCAGTAACGCTGATCGTGTTTGACTTGTTGCTAATTCCCAAGTGGGGAATCATGGGTGCTGTCACAGCGGCCGCACTGACCAATGCTGGTACAAACCTGTTGAATTTGCTTCAAGTGCGATCATCTCTCAACTTTACGCCGTACAATCGCACGTATTTTCGTCTTGTACCGGCTGCAATGCTCACTACAGCCGCCACACTGTTGCTAAGGCGTGAGTTTTCGAATGCGACAAATTTAGTGACAATTATGTTTTGCATCACTGCTGGTTACATAATATTTGGAACCACTCTGCTGTTTTCGGGACTTGATACGGATGATCGGCTGATTGCCGATGCCGTTTGGAGCAGATTGCGCGGAAATTGGGGGAGGACCAAGTAGCCTCTATGGAAGACTTTCGCGAGGTCAAGCTTCCGGAGCATCTTTGCAAGGCTGCGGAAACAAGATGGGGGCATCGGTTCAGCAGTATCGAAGAACTGCTCACTTTTTTGCTGAGCGAAATCAGCCGAGAGGAATCAGACCACATGGACCAGCGTGAAAAGCACATGATCGACGAACGACTCAAGAACCTAGGGTACATGTGAACGGCAGCGAGGCAATCGACTGCATATCGTATGGGTGAAATTGAGACGTTGGATCGAGTGGTCCTTGAGGGCAAGAAGCGCTTGTATCCAGCGATCTGGGATCCTCATTGGCTTGTTTTGAGACGAAGGCGTCTGATACTGCAGGATTGGATTGCCAATCTACCTGGAGAAAAATTATTCGTCTTGGACGTGGGAGGACGGATCCAGCCCTATCGCCCCTTGCTCGAAGGCCGACTTGCGGGTTATATCGCAACAGATCTTCGGAGGACGCCGCTAGTCCATGTTGTCAGCCGTGGCGAGCAGTTGCCTTTTAGGCCTGAGCAATTCGATCTGGTGATCTGTACGCAGGTTCTTCAATATGTTACCGAGCCTGGAATTCTGGTGCACGAGGTTCTTAGAGTCCTTAGGAAAGGCGGCTCTTTTTTTTTAAGTGTTCCTGCTGTTTGTCCAACGGATGCGTACGAAGAATGCTGGCGTTTCTTGCCGGGTGCGCTGCGTCATCTATTCGCCGAATTCGATCACGTCGAGATTATCCCCGAAGGCCGAAGCATTTCTGGATTCTTCCGAACAGCTAACGCGTGTTTCAATATTTTCGTGCGGTATCCGTGGCTTCGCTGGTTGTATCGTCGAACGCTATGCCCAATGCTGAACGTGATGGGAGCTGGCTTGGAGAGCATTGTTCCTAGCATGAACGATCAGTTTGTAGTGAATTACAGCGTTTTTGCGCGGAAATGAGTTCGTGCCGGTTGAGAATCCTGAACAAAATCAAGGCACGCATTGAGGCAAGCGTGCCTCGGAGTGTCTACCTACCTGACCGGCCTCTATTGATTCTGCAAAGCGATGACTGGGGGCGCATCGGGTTATGCGATTCAGACGGCGCGTGCCTATTAGCGGATAGCGGAATCAAGATCGGAGAGCAGCCCTACGATTTCTATACATTGGAAACATCTTCCGATCTTGAAGCTTTGATATCCATGTTGTCTCGTCATCGCGACTCTACGGGCCGGCCCCCAGTGTTGGTGATGAATTTCGTTACGTCTAATCTTGATTTCTCCAGAACCCTTCAAGATGCTCCCAAGCTGCACTTTCTGCCATTATCCGATGGTCTTCCCGATGGGTGGTCGCGCCCAGGACTTTTGGAAGGCTATCGTGAAGGGGTTCAAGCAGGCTTCTTTTACCCGGCCTTGCATGGAACGTCACATTTCTGCAGGGAGGCTGTGCAGCGGCATTCGAAAGATCAAGGAGAACGTGGCCATCTGCTTCGGACACTATGGGCTGCGAGAACGCCCTACATTTATTGGCGCATGCCATGGATAGGTTATGAATACTGGGACTGCGAACTGCCCTCCGACAAAAGGTTCCTTCGAAAGAATCAACAGGAGAAGTACATAGGTGAAGCAGTTGCTTTATTTGCCAAACTCTTCGGTACGTTGCCTCGTTCCGCCTGTGCCCCGGGGTATCGATCTAATTCTGATACCAACTCTGTTTGGTCCGCACTCGGCATTCGATCTGCACAAAACGGCCCATCGCCTCTGCCACTGCCGCATTTCGACAAGAGCGGAACACTTCAGCTTTATCGGACTATTGAGTTCGAGCCCGCTGTGTCCTCGGACTTTTCACTAGAAGACGTACTCTACAAGGCGGAAGACTGTTTTACTGCTCGCATTCCTGCAGTGGTTTCAGTTCACTCCATCAATTTCCATTCGACTGTGCGCGACTTCCGTAGCCGCACGCTGATGTTGTTAGACAGCTTTCTAAAGACTCTCGAATCGCGACACCCAGACTTGTTGTATGTTCACGATGACGACTTGTTCCATATCATCGAATCGGGATCCTACGAATCAAGCTTTGCGAGTCCAATCATTGATGTGAAAAAGCGGCGTGTTCGAAGCCTTGACGATCTTAGAAAAGCACAGGCATGACTGCCACATCTGTCATTCTCGTAACGGTCGACTGCCTTCGAGCGGACCATGTGAGTTTTCTCGGATACGATCGCCCCACTACACCATTTCTAGATTCTCTAGCTGCTGAAAACTGCATATTCCACGCCGCCACCGCAGCAGGAGTGCCGACGTACTATTCATTACCATCGATCTTGGCCTCACGCCCATCGCTTTCACTGGGCCGTGATGTTCTGGGAATTGCACCCGGGGAACCCACTATTGCATCCGTATTACAAGATCACGGTTATCGCACCGCTGCATTCTCGGCCGCGAATCCCTATATCTCCGCAAGATTCGGATACGACAAAGGATTTGAACTCTTCGAAGATTTCTTAGGCGATGAAGTTGAGTTCACGGTGAGCACAAGTGAAAGCAACAGTTTGAATCGCGCACTGGACCGAATAACCCATCGATTAGGACCGTTAGGGAACTTATATGACGAACTTTATTTTCAGTATTGCCAACGCTGGGCCACATCAAAGCCAGTTTCATTCGCTCAGCTGCGTCGCTTCCCGTCAGCGGACATAATCGTCGAGCGCGCCACTTCATGGCTCGAGACCGTCGGCGACTCACCATTTTTCCTCTGGCTCCACTTGATGGATCCGCATGCGCCATACTATCCATCCCCGGAAGCGCAGGAACTCATGAGTGTTCCGAAATCGTCACCCTTTCAGACACGTTATCTGAATTCCTATTGGAATCGAGATGATATCGGTGTTCGTCGGCTTCAATCGTCGCGATCGAAGATTGTGGACTTGTACGACGCGGGAATTCGGTGGGTTGACGCTCAGCTGGATCGACTCGTTCAGGCTCTAGGCCGCTTGGGCTTATGGGAAAATTGTTTATTTGCCTTGACTGCTGATCATGGGGAGGAATTCCTGGAGCACGGCGGAAGATTTCATGCTCCGACCGGTCTGTTTGAAGAAACACTGCACGTACCGCTTCTACTGCGCATTCCAAGCGCAAAGATCAACACTCAAGTGCAATCGCCCTTTAGCCTCGTTCACCTTGCGCCCACTCTGCTAGATGCGATTCAAATCCAGAGTCCAGCGGAATTTTGCGGTCGCAGCGCTTGGGAACAATTGAGCTCTGGCCAAAAGCTTTCAGAGGTAGCGATTGCCGAATGCATAAAGGGCTGTACGAATCCTTATTGGTCGAAGCAGCGCTGGGGTACACGCCTGATGGCAATACGACATGGATTTCATAAACTCATAATGCATTTCGACGGTCATCCCGATGAGTTATTCGATCTTGAGCCAGATCCTCACGAACTTTCGCCGCTGCCAGACGAGGCAGAAAGGAATTTGCGCCGTGAGCTCATGGCGCGTGCGAGAGAACACCTTGCGAACGAACGAAATGATCTGTTTCGGCTACGCGCTCTTGTCCGCGACTATCGTCTAGAATGGCCAACATCGGTGGCGTGAATATCGTAATCGGTTCCTAGGAATAAAAATCCTGACTAATGAATCAACAAGTACTGGAATGCCCCCGATGCATGGTCCCGGGCCCGCAGCGTTTCGGGCGCTTTCCATGCGACCTCTACACGTTCTGACGCTTACCCCCTTTTATCCCAACAAAAATGACGAGACTAGTGGTTATTTTGTTGCTGAGCCGTTAGTGGAAATCGCAGGATGTGGAATTTCAAACTCGGTCATAGCGGTCCAGCCGACGCATCGAGGCAAAGTCGAGCCAAGCAGTGCTGCACCACCTGCAAATTGGATTCGCTATTTCTCGCTGCCGAGTGGCATCGGTCTTTCGACTGCGGGCGCATTCCTCTTTTCGCGCATGCTTGGTTCGGTACGCGACTTGCACCGAAGTCACCCAATTGATGTAGTTCATGCCCATGCTCCTCTGCCATGCGGCCACGCGGCGATGCTTCTTTATGAGGAACTCAGCATTCCTTACGTCGTTTCAGTGCACGGCCTCGACGCTTACTCCGACATCCAGGTTCGTGGAGTGGCCGGTAAATGGTGCCGGCGCGTTTCCAGTTCGGTCTTTTATCGCGCAAAGCGTGTGATCTGCATTAGCGAGCATGTTCGGGACCGGGTGTTAAAACGTATCCCTGATCTTTTGAATACAAGCGTGGTTTATAACGGGGTTGATCCGGAAATATTTTGTTCCGGTGATCAGGAATCTTCTGGGCCTCCGATTGTGCTCAGTGTCGGTAATCTCATCGAGACGAAGGGACACGCAATCTTATTGCGGGCTATTGACCTGCTACGCAAGCAGAACGTGGACGTAATTTGTGAGATCGTTGGAACTGGATCACAACGAACTGCGCTTGAGCGCATGGCAATCAATCTGGGACTGTCAGTTCGTTTTCTTGGGCGGCTAGGGCGTCGTGAACTCGCGGAGGCTTTTCGACGCTGCACTTTGTTCGCTCTTCCCAGTTACTTCGAGGGACTTGGCTGTGTGTACCTGGAAGCAATGGCGTCAGAGCGTGTTGCGATCGGCTGCACAGGGCAGGGAATTGAAGAGATTATCCGACATCGCGTAAACGGGTGGCTAGTCGAGCCAAAAAACATGGAGGATCTTGCGCTTGCAATTTCCAGTCTTGTTTCTGATCAGGTACTCCGTAAGACTCTTGCAAAACGAGGACGACAGACCATAATCGAAGGTCTCACAATTTCTCACCAAGCCAAACGATTGCAGATGATTTATCAGGAGACTGCAGGATGAGACGTCGCCTGACTCTCATCACTGAAATCATCTCTCCCTATCGTGTTCCGGTATTTAACGAGCTCGCCGCGCATGGCGATATCGATTTACATGTGATCTTTCTGTCTCAGTCGGATCCCACTCTGCGTAGTTGGAGAGTGCCAATCAACGAAATTCATTTTCCTTATGAGGTTCTTCCCACGTTCCGCAAAAGGCTGGGTGGATATCATTTCTTGTTTAACCGTGGCTTGAAACGTGCCCTCGAAAATGCTCGCCCCGACGTAATTCTATGTGGCGGCTACAACTATCTCGCGTCTTGGCAGGCGGCGTACTGGGCACGCCGCAATGGCATTCCGTTCCTCTTGTGGTTCGAAAGTACCAAAGCCGACTATCGCCATAAGTACGGGATAGTAGAAGCTTTAAAGCGCAAATTTCTGGATCTGTGTTGCGGATTCGTTGTGCCTGGGAAATCGTCCGAATCTTACCTGCAATCACTCGGAGTGAACTCTCAAACGATCTTCACTGCGCCCAACGCGGTCGATAATGACCTCTTCTCGAAAGGAGCAAATGCCAGTCGCCAAGACGAAGCAAATTGCAGACGCACGCTTGCCCTTCCGGAAAGATACATGGTCTGCGTGGCGCGCCTCATACCCAGCAAAGGCATCTTTGATCTTCTGGAGGCCTATGCCAAACTGGAAGAGTCGGTCCGATCATCCTTCGCATTGGTTTATGTCGGAGATGGTGCCGCGAAGCCGGAATTGGAGCGCCGCGCGGCACTCATCAAACCAGGGGACGTGCGATTTGCTGGCTTTATCCAAATCGATCAGCTGCCAACGTATTACGCGCTGGCTCTGGCGTCTATACTCCCTACCCACAGTGATCCCTGGGGCTTGGTTGTGAATGAAGCCATGGCCTGCGGTACGCCCGTGATAGCAACCGACGTCGCAGGATGTGTTCAAGATTTGATTCAGGATGGTATTAATGGCAGTGTGATTCCCGTTAAAGATATTTCGAAACTCGCCGACACCATGCGTTTATTTGCAACCGATTCCGAACTAAGGGTAAACATGGGACGTCGATGTTCCGAGATGATCACTACGTTTTCCCCTTTTTGCTGCGCCGCAGGTATAGCACGAGGCTCGATGGCTGTGAGGTTCAAGTGAGTGCCCGGCAGATTCGCCTCGTGTGGGCTGGAGCCGGTGTTTTGTGCGTTGCGGTCTTGTACTTCCTCATTCAACGACGCCCCGGTTTTCTCAACAGCCCAGAAATTCTCGGAGCGATCATTCTGCTGGAACTTGTTCTCGCCAGCCTTTGGCACTACGAGGCAGTCGTTTTTCCTCTACTGATAGTGTTCTTCTTGTGGGCCGGGATGGATGTGCCTCTCATTTCAGTCGGTCTTAGCGCCAGATGGTTTGTGCTTGGTTTCGCAGCATGCGCGGGTTTTGTAATCTGGATGCGCCAACATCGCCATTCTTTCAATGAATTTCACCTTGTAGCTCTCTTTTGTGTGATTGCGGCTCTCGTTTCGGCAATCGTCTCGTCGGATCCCTCCACTTCTGTATTGAAGGTCTTGAGCCTTTCACTGCTATTTCTGTATGGCTCTACCGGAGGGCGCTTGGCACTTGTGGGGCGAGAGGCGAAATTATTGAGAGGGCTGGTTGTCTGTTGCGAGGTTATTGTTTACATCACCGCAATCGCATACCTCGGCGTTGGCGAACCTATATGGGGGAATCCAAACTCCCTAGGTGCTGTTATTGGGGTCGTGTTCGTACCAATTCTATTGTGGGGCATGATTGTAGCTGAGTCGCCTTCGCAACGTTATCGCCGAATGGCTGCGCTTTTTATTTCCGGCGTGCTTTTATATGTTTCCGTATCGCGTGCATCGATGCTAGCCGCCGCTACAGCGGTGTTCGTCTTGTGTGTAACATTACGGATGCAGCGATTGCTTGTTAAAGGTGCGTTTGCGGTAGCGTTGTTTCTCGCGTTTTCTGCAGTAGTGGATCCATCCCATTTCGCATCTTTCACCAGTTCGTTGACTTCGCAAATCTTATACAAAGGGAAGGATGAAGAAGGGTTGCTTGGGTCTCGTTTGAGTCCATGGCAAGAGACTATCGCTGTGATCAAAGAACGGCCCTACTTCGGAAGTGGATTCGGGACCAGTTATATGGGTGAATTCGCAAGTCGTGGAACGCTAAGTCTGGCACCTTCCGCTGGCGGTTTGTACACTAAGGAAGGAACAAATCGCGAACATGGAAACAGCTATCTCGCTTTAGCCGAATACGTGGGAATCATCGGTTTGATTCCATTTGGCTTTTTGCTTTTCCTCACTATCCGAATGATCTATAGAGTGTGTTTGAAACTCCGCAGAACAAATAACCCCTACATTGGTGCTGCTCCCCTCGCGGCTGTGTTGCTTGCCGGCCTCGTCCATGCCTTTTTCGAGGATTGGCTGTTCGCGGTTGGCTACTATCTTTGCGTGTTCTTTTGGACGGTTGCATTTTGGACGTGCGATCTAATTTCTACCTCGGAAACCGCTCCAGTTCGTTCTTCGCTTTCAGTGCGATCGCCATCCATTGCCGCTACCGCGGATGTTTTCTCTAACCGATAGACTAGTCCTTGCACCTTGAATGTGATGGACGAGGCCGCGCGCTAACGATAGGTAATCAAGGTTCGTACTAAACCTAAACGCTAACTAGTTCCGGCATTTCGCAGATTTTCGCGGTCACCTAAAATCCACATGCTGCAGAGTAGAAGAATGGCAAGGATTAAGAGTGCCCAAGCTTGATGAGGTGCAATCAGGATGTTCCACCACCAGCGTTGTAACAACCAGCCTGGAATACGCCCGCTGTCTTGGAGACTTTCAATAAGCGAGCCGCCCGGAATAAGAAATGGTAGGACAATCAGAATGACCGCCATTTTGACCGATCGTTTACAAAGCTGCTGACAACCGAAGCACCAAGCTACTGGCAACACCAGCACTGCAGCATCATAGAACCGATGGTAGATCGGCAAGAGACTGATGACGGTAATAGTACTCAGAAACAACAAGTCTTCACGAACTGCTCGCCTTTTAAGAACAAGCACGGTCCAGACCACAAAGAACACTGCTGTGACAGAGTAGGTCAAGGCGTTTGCGATGTCTGCTGAATGCACTAGCGGGTATAAACCTAACTGCAGGTTGACTAGCCCCAATCGTGTGGGGTTTCTGGGAGTGAAGTCGGTCAAAATTCCGTTAGCGAATAGGGCACGATTGTCTAGCAGATAATTTGTTAACCAACGAATATGCGTGATCTGCAAACGAACGGTAGCTATAAACGTGATCACGATGATGATTCCCCCAGCTACCCAGACCATCCGCCAACGACGAAGTAGCAGGTAGTAAAGTACGAAGCACAGGCCAATCTGCGGCTTCAAACCACTTGCCACCGCCAGCAAAATGCCAGCTGTTATGTCCTCTCTTTTTATTGCACTCAAGATTGCAATGACGCTAAGAGTAGTGGACAGGATGGCCATGTTCGCCAAGGCCATCCCCGTATGAATCGGGGCAAGCCCTAAGACCAATATCAGGAATGTGTATGTACGCAGGTCATCAAGACGAAGTCTTATCAAGGCAAGAAGCGCGAACACCATCATCAAGAAGCAGACAATGTTAAGTGCGATCCAGAGTAGAAGTGCTTCCGGCCACGAGAGTAAGGTGAAAGGAGCGATCAAAATAAGGCAGGGCAACGGATATGCAGTTGGAATACCCCGTTTTGTCAGGATTGTCCCATCGGCGACCTCTTTGCGAAGAAACTCATATTGTGCGGCTTCCTTCGGCCAGAGCCGCAAAAGTGACTCCGGACTGTAAGGGTCCAATCCAAGAACCAAAGCTTTTGACTGTACGTATGGGGATAGAAAGTCGTTGAACTGCAATCCTGAATGTACGGCTCGTACCGGCCCTCTGATCGTAAACTCGATGCTGGTGAGCAGAAGGAGAGGTGCCAAGATGGCAATCTTCCAGTAGAAGGAGGATGAACGACCTTGAAATTTTGGAGATTGCATCCGAAACAGCATAAGTATCACGCCATAGTACATGCCGGGAATCTGCTAGCGTGAGAAACTAGCGTTGGCCGCCATCAATGTCCGGATCTTCGCAAACGATTTGGAATTACAACTGGGTACAATTCGTCTATTCGTGAACGGCCTAGCAGCGACTGCTGGCGGCGGAATGACCTACATCCGCAACATTGCTTCCCAGTTGGCGGCACGCGAAGATGTACATACCACCTTCCTGGTGCCTAGGAGGTTAGCTGAAGAGATCCCCCATACGGCTCAGGTCAGCATTCTTACTCCTGCCCAGCACGGAGGAATCCTTGAACGATCTCTATATGAGCAGTGGAGATTGCCGGAACTCCTCGATAAAAATCATGCCAACGTTTTGCTTTCAGCCGGCAACTTCGCTCTATATAAATCTCCGATTCCACAGATTCTGCTGAGCCGTAACGCGCTCTATACATGCAAAGACTACTATCGCGATCTTCACCGACGCGGCGAATTGCGACTTTGGCTGGACACTAAAACAAAAGGGCTTTTAGCCAAGCGATCCGTGAACACAGCAGAGGTGACAGTGGCTCCAAGCCGAGCATTCGCCGAAGAACTGTGCGCATGGACGGGGCAGAGCGTTACTCCAATTCACCACGGATTCGATCTCAAAAGTTTTCAGGCACACAACGACGAGCTGGAGTCTTCTATCGAGAAACAACTTGCCACTGACGCAAATATAATTCGCCTGCTCTTCGTCAGCCACTACAACTACTATCGAAATTTCGAAACTTTGATCCGCGGATTCGGAAAGGCTGTGAGTCGGTCAAAGGTGCCGCTACAACTTCTTCTGACGTGCAAGCTAGTTCCGGGGGCTAATCCCGGACCTTATAATCCAAGGTCGGCAGCGCGGTTAGTCGAACAACTTGGTCTTCGTCCTCGCGTCCTTGAACTCGGAAATATTCCTTACTTTCAGCTCCATCAATTACATCGTCGCTGTCACATTTACGTCACGGCTGCTTATTGCGAATCGTTTGCTCACCCGTTGGTTGAGGCCATGTCGAGTGGACTGCCCGTGATCGCTTCTGATATTCCGGTACATCGTGAGATTTGTGAGAGCGCCGCCATCTATTTCCCACATTTTTCAGATGAAATGTTATGTGAACGCATCATCCAACTAGCTGCCTCAGTTGAGAAGCGTCAGTGCTTGTCGTCGTTAGGATCTGCTCGCTCACGCGAGTTCAGTTGGAGCAGGCACGTCGAGAAAATTATTTCAATCGCAAAGAGCCTAGTCTCCGCGAAATACGATTAACCACCAGGATTTGCGCGTCTCTCGCCAATGCCGCGTGGGCGTTGAGGGTGCAGATTGCCCCGCAGCGTGATACGTTGCTAAGTGATGGCTCACCGCGATCGGGTGCGCATCAACTCTCCATTTCATGTGCGGCATCGTCGGAATCCTGGCGGAAGGTGCTCCTGTCTCTCCTGAGATGCTAGAGAGCGCTACTCGATCTCTCGCACATCGCGGTCCTGACGACCATGGCACGATAATCTTGCGCTCCGAAGCGCCAGTGCCTGTGGAAATCGGGTTGGGAAATCGCCGACTCTCCATCCTCGATCTATCTCCATTGGGCCATCAACCAATGAAGGATCCGGCTACCGGAAACTGGATTGCTTACAACGGGGAAATCTACAACTTTCGTGAGTTGCGGGCGCGTATGGAAAACCTGGGCGATCGCTTCGCAAGTCACTCGGACACAGAAGTTCTCTTAAAGGCATATGCTCGGTTTGGGGATGCCTTCGTCCATGAGCTACGCGGCATGTTCGCGTTTGCCATCTGGGATGCCCGAGAGGGCAGACTGTTTCTGGCGCGCGATCCGATGGGCATCAAGCCACTCTATTTCTATCGATCTGAAAAGTATTTTATTTTCGCGTCAGAAGTTCGGACGCTTCTGGGTACCGGTCTGGTTCCACGTCGACTCGACGACGATGGCTTGCTGAGTTACCTGACATTCGGCTCTGTCTATGACCCGCTGACGCTCGTAGAAGGTGTGCGCGCGTTGCCGGCGGGGCACATGCTTGTATGGGAGAAAGGCCATCTTCAGCAAAGTCGGTACTGGGATTTGCCAATTACAACCCCTGATTCGACGAAACATGCGGAAGGTGCCGAGGAAAGAATTGCCGGACGTCTGGACGAAGCTGTTCGCATGCAACTGGTCAGCGACGTTCCCGTTGGCATTTTTCTTTCGGGAGGTATCGACTCGAGCGCGCTGGTTGCCATCCTGTCACGCCGCGGAGTACGACCCTCAACCTTTTCGATTGTCTTCAACGAAGCCGAATACTCGGAAGCCGAACACTCGCGTTCCGTAGCCAAGCTGTTCAATACTGACCATCACGAAATCAAAGCATCACAAGATGATGTGCTCGGTATTCTGCCGTGTGCTCTCCGAAGCATGGACCAGCCCACGATGGATGGCATTAACACGTATTTTGTTTCGCAAAAGACTCGGGAAGCGGGTGTCAAAGTTGCATTGTCGGGTTTGGGCGGAGATGAAATCTTTGCGGGATATGCGAGCTTCCGCAACGTTCCGCGCATGGAGAAGTTCAGTTCACGGTGGCGAGGTTTCCCAAGTTTTCTTCAAGAATCGGCGGCTGACATCTATACGAGGGTCACTCGGCGGACGGACCAGAACCGAAAGCTTGGCACGCTCATGCGCGACGAAGTTAGTGTGGTTCATCCCTACTTTCTTTCACGGATGTTGTTTACTCCGGGTCAAACTGAAGACCTGTTGTCACAAAATCATTTGACGCGCGCAAACAAGTTGACTGAGATCCTGAATGAAACGCTTGATCGAACGAAGGAACTGGATCCGGTCAATCGGGTTTCGTATCTCGAAGCGCGTTGTTACATGCTCAATACCCTTCTACGCGACGCAGACTTCATGAGTATGGCGCATGGACTGGAGGTTCGTGTGCCCCTGATTGATCATCGTCTCGTGGAACAAGCCTTCGCTGTTCCAGGATCCGCAAAACTGAACTCAGGCACGCCGAAGCCATTGTTGGTGGAGGCCCTCGGCGGAGCTTTGCCGCAAGAAATCGTCCATCGCCAGAAACGCGGCTTTACACTTCCGTTTGAGCATTGGTTGATGCAGAGCCTTCGTCAGGAAGTCAGCGGACGACTTTCGAAGTTGCACGAATCTCTGCAAGGCGTACTAAGGAGTAATTCCGTCAGCGCAGTGTGGGACGATTTCCAGCAGGGGCGCACATCGTGGACTCGCCCCTGGGCGCTCTATGTGCTTAACCAGTGGTGCGCGCAACATTTCTGATTTATTTGCAAGCGATCAACGGATGCAGCCAACGGCAGAGACGATCACGAACTCATCATCCCAAGTTGGCAAACTTGCGGTCAGCGTGATTATTCCCGTTCGCAATGAGGCAAAAAACCTGCCGAGGTGCCTGGAAGCGTTGCATCAAGCCGGTGAGATTATCGTCGTCGACTCGCAAAGCACGGACCACACGATTGAGATCGCGGAAGCTCATGGAGCGCAGGTAGTACAGTTCCATTACCAGGGTGGCTGGCCTAAAAAAAGACAGTGGGCCATCGATACTCTTCCGCTCGCTTATGATTGGATATTACTGATTGATGCCGATGAAATTGTCAGTTCGGAGCTAGAGGCCGAGATCCGTCAGGCGATCGAAAACGCTGAGTTCGACGGCTACTCGATTGCTCTTCGCATGTGGTTCTTGGGACGGGTACTGCGGCACGGAGATGCCAGTTTCAGAAAGCTAAGTTTATTCCGCCGCGGAAAAGGGCGATACGAGTGCCGCCTGAAGGAGCAAGACACTTCCATGGCTGACATGGAAGTCCACGAACATGTCGTGGTGGACGGTCGGGTGGGTCAGTTGAAAAATCCTTTGATTCACCACAATGTGGAGTCGCTGTCGCGCTACATCGAGAAGCACGACGAATATTCGAATTGGGAAGCGCGTGTGCTCCTCCGCGCCGATCAATCGATTGGTGATTTGGAGCCTTCACTACTCGGGACCCAAGCTCAGCGCCGTCGCTGGCTCAAGCTTCGGCTTTATTCGTTTCCCGGATCATCGGTGCTCCTTTTCCTGTATCGTTACCTGATAAGGCTCGGCTTTCTGGACGGCATTCCTGGTCTGATTTACTGTGGATTTCAGGCAGTCCAGATGTTCCACACGAAGGCAAAAATCTACGAACTGCGCTCCAGGAGCTAACTCTCTTCATGTGCGGTATCAGTGGTCTGGTGAACTGCGGCGACAGGGAATCTCTCGCTAGGATGACGCATGTGCAGGCTCACCGCGGCCCCGATGATTCAGGAGCCTGGGATCAACATTTCTCTGATGGGACCTACATTGGGCTCGGCAGCAGACGACTGGCGATCCTCGACCTTTCATCGAGTGGGCGCATGCCGATGTGCAACGAAGATCGCACACTGTGGATCACCTACAACGGCGAGATCTACAACTATCGCGCACTGCGAAATGAACTTGTAGGCCAGGGGTATCGTTTCTTCTCGGACACTGATACCGAAGTCGTGCTCCGCCTTTATGAGCGACATGGCTATGAGTGCGTCAAAAAACTGAACGGTATGTTCGCGTTTGCAGTTTGCGATTTGCGCGCGGGCAGTCGCGAATTGTTTTTGGCACGGGACCACTTTGGCGTGAAACCGCTGTACTACTGGCATCGGGGAAACAAGCTGGCGTTCGCCTCAGAAATTAAGGCGCTGCTGGAGGTACCCGGGATTAAGGCAGTGTTAGATCCAGCTGCGCTTCACCAATACCTGACTTTTCTGTGGGTGCCCGATCCCGGCACGATGTTTCAAAACATCCTCAAGCTTCCGGCGGGACATTACGCCATTTTCCGCGACGAAGACTTGCGACTCACTCAGTACTGGGACTTGACCTTTCCGGCAAAAGATTTTCAATACGCAGATTCAGAAGAAGAACTTGCTCACGAGATCCGCGACCGCTTCGAACAGTCGGTCAAGGATCAAATGGTCAGTGATGTTCCTGTTGGCGCATTTCTAAGCGCTGGCCTCGATTCCTCCAGCATCGTTGCCATGATGACGCGGGCCACTAATCAAGCGGTGCGGACGTATACGATCACTTTTCCGCAAAAGTATCGGATTGGTGAGTCGACCTTGGATGATCCAGCGGTCCCGTCACGACTCGCCCAGCAACTTGGCTGCGAGAATCAGCAGATTGTGGTCGAACCTAAGGTGATGGATCTCCTTCCGCGATTGACATGGCACATGGACGAGCCAACCGCAGATCCTGCCATCATTCCGGCCTACCTTGTTTGTGAGGCAGCTCGTCCCCAGTCGACCGTCTTGCTCTCGGGAGTCGGTGGCGATGAATTGTTCGCTGGATACCGCAAGCACATCGCGCACTATTGGACGACGACGTATCAAAAATCACCGGCACCCTTGCGCCGCTTGGGCGAATCCGCCGTGCTTGCATTGCCATCGATGCGCGGCAGCAGGCTTAAAGGTAGTATTCGACTCGCAAAGAAAATGGCTCGAGGAGCTTCGCTGAGCCCGGCTGAACAATTTATCCGAAACTGTACATACCTCGGTGAGGATCAGAAATCTGGCCTGTATTCCGAATCGCTGCGTGAGGTAGCCATCGGCACGGATGCCGCTGCGCGACACAGGGAGGCGTTTGAGCGGGTTCAGCACGCTGATTTCCTGAATCAGATGCTTTACCTCGATACAAAAATCTTTATGGTGAGCTTGAATCTGACCTACAACGACAAGATGAGCATGGCCTCCTCGGTTGAAGTACGGGTACCGTTTCTTGATCGCGAATTCGCGGAGTTCGCAGCGTGGAAAATCCCGCCCGACTGGAAGTTACGTAGGGGAATGCGACCGGTCACAAAATATATCTTCCGGAAATCGATGCAGGACATTCTTCCTGCGGAGGTCTTAAACCAGCCAAAAGCTGGATTCGCGGCTCCAATCGATTATTGGCTGGCCAATGATCTACGCCCGATGGTCGATGATCTGCTGTCTGAACCGACTGTCCGCAGCCGGGGTTTGTTCCAACCATCTGTCGTGCGGCGCTATGTGGAAGAACATCGTGCCGGCGCGGAAGATTGGTCCATGCAGATCTGGCAATTTTTGACGTTAGAACTCTGGATGCAGGCATTCCTCGACAACAAGTCTCGAGAAACACCCGCCGTCCGCGCGGCCCAAGTGGCGAACGCATGAAGCAGGTTTTACAGGACGCTCGAACAGGAGCGATCACGGTATCCGAAGTTCCAGCTCCGCAACTGCTGCCCGGATGCGTGTTGGTTGAGATCGCCGTATCGCTGGTCTCGGCCGGAACGGAACGGGCATCAGCTGAGTTTGCGTCCAAGAATCTGCTGCAAAAGGCCAAGGCGCGTCCCGATTTAGTTCGCGAAGTGTTGAGCAAAGTTCAACGGGATGGCTTGGTCTCCGCGATGCGCGCCGTACGTAGCCGCCTCGATCAGCCCTCCATTCCGGGCTACAGCAGTGCTGGAACGATCATCGCGGTAGCTCCGGAGATAACAGACCTTCGTGTTGGGGATCGTGTTGCGTGTGCGGGAGCTGGGTACGCCACTCACGCGGAATTTGCCAATGTTCCGCGCTTGTTGATCGCTCGCATCCCAGATGACACGATTAGTTTCGAGCAGGCAGCTTTTTCTACTGTGGGCGCAGTCTGCATGCACGGTGTTCGTACGGCTGAGGTGAAGTTGGGGGACACGGTTGCAGTGATCGGGCTGGGCTTACTCGGCCAACTGACTGTCCAACTTCTTCGAGCGGCTGGATGTAATGTTCTTGGTCTCGACATTCTTCCGGAGCGAGCTCGATTAGCCACTCAACTAGGAGCGCAGGCGAGTGGCTCCTCGAGTACAGAATTCAAAGAACTCTGCATGCGGTGTACCCACGGACACGGTGTCGATGCCGTTTTGATTACTGCAGAAACACCCAGCAGCGATCCTGTTAACCTCGCCGGAGAAATTGCGCGGCAGCGCGCGATTGTCCTTGCGGTCGGTACTGTTGGTATGGACATCCGACGAAAGAATTTCTACGAAAAGGAACTCGACTTCCGAATCTCGCGCTCGTATGGCCCGGGCCGATACGACACCGCTTACGAGCAAAAGGGACGCGATTATCCGATCGGTTACGTACGCTGGACCGAGACGCGAAACATGGATGCGTTCTTGCAGCTTCTGGCTGACAAAAAAGTCGACCTGATGCCGCTCATCACGCATCGTTTTCCGGTTGAGCAGGCGTCGGAAGCATACCGCGTCATCAGCGGCGAAACTCGCGATCCCTTCCTAGGTGTGCTGATCCACTATGCAGAAGCAGGAAAGGCAAAAGTAGGTGCGCCTGAAAGAACCTTTTCTTTGAGCAGTTCCACCTCCAAGCCTGATGTGGTTGCGCTCGGAGTGATTGGTGCTGGAACCTTCGCTCAAGGCGTTTTGCTTCCGCAACTGAAAAAACTACGCGGAGCATCTCTCGTAGGGGTGTGCACAGCGACAGGGGCGCACAGCAAGCACGTTGCGGAGAAATTCGGCTTTCGATTCTGTACGACGGATGAACGCGAGATTCTGCAATCATCTGAAATCAATTCCGTTCTTATCGCCACGCGGCATCACCTGCACGCCACCGCGGTTATCGCTGCCTTAGAAGCGGGCAAAAATGTCTTCTGTGAAAAGCCACTTTGTTTGAACGAAGACGAACTGCGAAGCGTCATAAAAGCGTATACGTCCGATCAAAGCCGAGTTTTGATGGTCGGCTTCAATCGTCGCTTTTCGCCGATGGCGGTTAAGGTCAAAAAATTCTTCGCTGACATACGTGAGCCGCTAGCCTTGCACTACCGGGTGAACGCCGGATTTCTTCCGCCAGATCACTGGACGAACGACCCTGAACAGGGTGGAGGCCGGATTCTAGGAGAGGTTTGTCACTTCGTGGACCTCCTGAGCTTCCTCACAGGAGCGCCCATCGTCGAAGTTCAAGCTCGTCCTTTGGGCGGTACAGCTCGATACAGCGGCGATAACGTAATCGTATCGCTCCGTTTTGAAAATGGTTCTGAAGGAACGATTTCGTATCTTGCCAACGGGGACCGCTCTTTCTCCAAAGAGAGGGTCGAAGTTTTCGGCGGTGGCGCAGTGGCGGTGCTCGAGGATTTCCGGCGGTTGGAACTGGTTCGAGATGGCCGCAGCACGACCGAGACCTCGCGTTTGTCTCAGGACAAGGGGCACGAATCCGAGCTGATTACATTCATCGACAGTGTGCGAGGAACTTCGAAAATACCGCTGAGTTTCGAGGACACTGTCGAGGCGACGCTTGCGACCTTAAGAATTCAACAATCCATTGCGGTTGGAAAACCGCTTCCCGTCAATACCAGAGAGTTTCTCCAAGAGACGCGGAACTCTCGCAACTCGCTATCCTGACATTACCGAAGGAGCCGAACGTTTCCTCGCATGCTGATCCTGGGCCTAAACATGTTCCACGCCGATGCGTCTGCGGCCATTGTCGCGGACGGAGAAGTGATCTTTGCCGTTGCTGAAGAACGATTGAATCGCCACAAGCACTATGGTGGTTTCCCGGCGCTGGCTGTAAAAGCGTGTCTCGATGCAGCAGGTGCAAAGATCACCGATGTTGATCATGTGGCCGTCGGCCAGGACAGCGACGCGAACCTTACAAAGAAGGTGCAATACGCGCTTGCGAACCCCGCCAAGATTCTGAATTTCATTCACATGCGCCAGCGCAAAGAGGCAATGCGCGACGTCCGCAGTCTTCTGTCGAATGCTCTGGAGATCGATGCGAGCAAGATGAAATTCCGTGAACATCATCTCGAGCACCACATCGCCCACATCGCCAGTTCCTATTACTGTTCGCCTTGGGAGAGAGCTGCGGGATTCAGTTACGACGGCTCAGGCGATTTCGTCTCGACGATGATGGCCCGCTGCGAAGGAACAGAAATTGAAATCCTCGATCGCGTGTTTCTTCCGCACTCGCTCGGTAGCTTCTACACGATGATTTGCGAGTTCATCGGCTACAAGAAGTATGGGGACGAAGGCAAAGTGATGGGCCTTGCCCCGTACGGTAAGCCGACCTATTGCGAGGAGATTTCGAAAATTGTTCAGAGGAAGAATGGTTCATTTCAACTGGACATGAAGTATTTCAAACCCCTCGGAAGCAACCAGGGAATGCAGGTCCTTCCCGACGGCACCGTCCGCCTTGCTCGTCATTTTTCAGATCGGATGGAAAAACTTTTTGGCGAGCCTAGGGAGCCTTACTCCGAAATTACACAACGAGATATGGACCTTGCGTACGCCATGCAGCATTGCTTCGAAGAAGTGTTTTTCCATCTTCTACGAGAATTGCACGCCAAAGTGCCACTGCCAGACCTGGCAATGGCGGGTGGTTGTGCGCTCAACAGCGTGGCCAATGGCAAATTGTTCAAGGAAACACCCTTCCAGCGCACGTGGATCCAACCGGCAGCAGGTGATGAAGGACTCGCTATCGGGGCTGCACTTCATACTTATCATTCCGTACTCAAGCAGCCGCGGCGAGATTTCAAAGCGAGTGCTTATTTAGGGCCAGAGTTCTCTGACTCGACGATTGAGGCCGAACTAAAGAACACCAAGCTCAAGTATCGTCGCCTCGATCGCGAAATGTTGATCGACACCGTCGCTGATCAGATGGTGGATGGGAACGTTGTTGGCTGGTTTCAGGGAAGGATGGAGTGGGGGCCCCGGGCTCTCGGCAATCGTTCCATTGTTGCGCATCCGGGGCTGCCGAACATGAAGGACGTGCTTAATGCTCGCATCAAGCATCGTGAGTGGTTTCGCCCATTTGCGCCAGCCATTCTTGCCGAAGCGCAGACTCAATATTTTGAATACGATCATCCCTCTCCTTACATGCTGCACGTCTATAAAATCCGGCCCGAGAAGCGGCAACAACTCTGCGCGGTGAATCACGTCGACGATACGGGTCGTCTCCAGTCCGTTGCACGAGATGAGAATGCTGCCTACTACGACTTGATTAAAGCCTTTGAGCGTCGTACCGGGATTCCGGTGATCCTGAACACAAGCTTCAACGAGAACGAGCCAATCGTCTGCACTCCTGCTGAAGCGATTGACTGTTTTCAACGAACGAAAATGGACGTGCTTGCTATTGGGCCATTCCTGGCGTTAAAAACAGAAAACTAGCTAATGAGCGGACAAGCTCAGTCGCGGCGATTTGAGTCGCAAACCGATGCGTTAGCCTTCGAGAAAATCGCCACATTTTCTCGTATGCGAGTGTTGGCGTGGGCGCGCGAAGATTTGTACGCCTCCCGCGGATACGAAATCTTTTCTGTGACACCCGGCAAGTCGCTGGTATGGCGCTCTATCGCCGAGTTTCACGCTCCAGCATGGAGACGCCTCACCTCGGGTGTACCTCTTGCGAGTCGGCTGTTTCGGGATGGCTTTCACGCTTTGTGCGTTCTTCCTTCGGGTAGCCTTATCGGTGCTGTTCCCGGCGCAATCGTAACGTGTCCGTCAGGCGAAAATACTTTTCATGTGACGCATGTCATTCAACGAGGTACTCGTCCCCTCCACGTGACGGCGTCGCCAAATGGATGTGTTTACTGGGGTGAGTATTTCGATAACCCTGACCGAAGGGAAGTTCATATTTATTGCTCGAGTGATAGCGGACTCTCGTGGAATGTTGCTTACACCTTCCCTGCGAAAGCGATCCGTCACGTCCATAACATCGTCTTTGATCGCTGGCAGAACTGCCTATGGATCCTCACTGGCGACTATGGACACGAGTGTAGAGTCTTGCGAGCATCAATCGATTTCAAGAACGTGGAACCGGTGTTGGAAGGAAATCAGCAAGCACGAGCGGTGGCTTTCCTCCCAACTCCAGCGGGGATGTATTTCGCTTCCGACACGCCACTTGAGAAGAATTCGATCTATCGCATGAGAGCGGATGCACTTCCAGAACCGGTTGTTTCTCTGAATCATTCATCAATCCACGGCTGCGCGGTCCAAAACGCTCTCTTTTTTACGACCATGGTCGAGCCGAGCACCGTGAACACGAGCAGGGAAGCCCATCTCTACGGGAGCCTGGATGGTGAGCAGTGGAAAAAATGCTTCTCATGGAAGAAAGACCCATTACCCATGAGACTATTCCAGTACGGTAATTGCTTTCTTCCGGATGGACAAAACGAAACCCATTTTTTAGCGGCCTCTACCCTTGCGGTCGAAGGCGCAAGCGAGCTGATTCTGTGGCGTGTGCTGGATATTCACTGAAATCCGCATGCTATAGTTCGACAAAGTTCCTGCAATGTTTTTGACTTCTCGCATTCCCTACTATCGGCGCATCTTCAGCGCTTACCTCTGTGCAGGCAATAGTCAGTTGACGTTCTGGCACGAGACTCCCCAGGAAAATCCGCGTGCATCGATGGATGGACTGGGGGAGTACTACATGCTTTTTGCCGAAAAGGCTAATTACGCTGGCGACCACGACTCGGCGGGAATCCCGATGCTTGACTATCGCGGACAGATCGGTCGCCAGTACAACCCGATTGCAATCGCACAGTGGGGACTCGCGAATTTCAACCTATATCATTTTTCTCACGACAGCCAAGCAGAGAAGAAGTTCTTCGCGTCCGCTGAATGGCTTTGCGCGAACCTCGAATCGAATTCTTTTGGTGTTCCTGTCTGGAATCATCACTTCGACTGGGAATATCGTGATACTTTGAGAGCCCCATGGTATTCGGGGCTCGCGCAAGGACAGGGTATCTCTACGCTCTTGCGGGCAGCGGCCGCCTCGGGCAAGGCACACTACCTTGATGCGGCAAGACGCGCCTACGAAGCCTTCCTCCATCCCACTACCGAGGGCGGTGTCATGTTCGCAGACGAACTTGGAGACCTCTGGATCGAGGAATACATCGTTACTCCGCCCACTCACATCCTGAACGGTTTTCTGTGGGCCTTGTGGGGAGTCTACGATTTTTCGCTAGTCTTCCCCGACTCGAATGCGCGTGAGCTGTTCAGCAAGTGTGTGCGGACGCTCACACGCAACCTCGCCCGTTACGATACCGGATTCTGGTCCTTGTATGAGCAATCCGGCACCAAGCTGCCCATGTTAGCGAGCGCGTTCTATCACAGGCTTCATATCGTTCAATTGCGGATTACCTATCGGCTTACCGGGATTTCGCTGTTCGCCGAAGTCGCCGACCGATGGGAAAACTACTCGAACAGCCGGGCGGGTCGGGCGAGAGCATTTGCCTACAAGAGTGTGTTCAAGTTGTGCTACTACTGAATCACCGTGAAGATCCTGTATGTGTCCCAGTATTACCCGCCAGAGATGGGTGCACCGTCGGCGCGCGCTTCGGAACTGGGAAAGCACTGGGTTTCCATGGGACATCAGCCTACGGTACTCACGGGGTTTCCGAATCATCCCAATGGTCGAGTGCCGCCAGAGTGGCGCTCGAGGTTTCGCCGTCTGCGGTTCCGTGAGGCTGTAGATGGAGTGAACATCACACGCACTTGGCTTTTGCCATTGCCGAACCGTAAATCCATCGAACGCGCTCTCAACTACAGTTCATTCTGCCTATCCGCGTGCTTGACTGGTTCCACGATGCCTAAGCCGGATGTTGTCATCGGAACTTCTCCGCAACTGCTGGTTGGGCTGTCTGCTTGGTGGATCGCTCGCCTCAAACGAGTTCCATTTATCTTCGAAGTACGCGACCTCTGGCCTGAATCTCTGGTCGCAGTTGGAGCGGGAGGTGCGTCTTCCTTGCTGCACCGGGTCCTAGGACGGATCGCCGGGTTTTTGTATCGACACTCGGATCATATTGTGGTCGTCACTCCGGCGTTCAAGGATTACCTGATTAAGAATTGGTCTGTTCCCGAAGAAAAGATTTCCATCGTAGAAAACGGCGTCGAAACGGATCTATTCCGGCCTGAATCGTGCGTAGAAAATTCCGAACTCGGCGCCAGTCAGAAGTTTCGAGTCTGCTACATCGGCACTCTTGGTTGGGCTCATGGTCTCGACACGCTGGTGCAAGCAGCCGCCGAGCTTCAATCCTGCGCGCCGGAAGTCGATTTTCTGCTCGTTGGCGAAGGAGCGGACAAGGATCGCATCAAAGCACTGGCCCACGAACAAGGGCTCTCAAACATTTCGTTTATTGATCAGGTGCCGCGAGAACGGATTCCGAAGATCATTCAGCAATCCGATATTTGTCTTGTCCTTTTGCGAAAGACGGATGTATTCAAGACCGTCATTCCCACAAAGATGCTGGAATACATGTCCTGTTCGCGTCCGGTACTCCTTGGAGTCGATGGTCAGGCTCGATCAATTCTGGAGGAGGCAGGCGGCGGCGTGTACGTCGAACCCGAAAATGCAAACGCTCTGGCGAACGCAATCCTGGACCTAAGAACGCACCCAGAGTTGTGCGAGCAATTCGGGAAAAACAACCGGCGATACATCCTCGCAAAGTTTTCGCGTCAAAAGACCGCGGAACGCTACATTGAAGTCTTGGAACGTTTCGTGGGACATCCACAACAAGACCAAACACCCGTCCTCACGAGCTAATTACGGACGGTAGGCAACCACAGCGAGTGCAGTGGTCATAGAAATGGCGGCTTCCGCACCTCGATAGGCAAATGCTTTTGCCGCGCTTCCCGGGATGAACAGGATGTCTCCCTTGAGTAGCTGGGCATCCGGCGATTTCGCCTGCAGAATCCTTTTGAGTTGAACTGGAATTTCTTGCACTCCGTTCGGACCTTGTCGTAGCAGCTTTGCACTGTTCAGGGACGCAGTCTTGTTCGCGCCACCTGCGAGCGCGAGGGCTTTCAGAACGGTCAGGTTGTTATCTTCGATCATGAACCCGCTTGGCCGGTTCACGTCACCGACAACGTATACAATCCCAGCTCTCCCGATCACAATCGTGTCACCGGGAGCAACTGCCACGTTAGCGTCAGTTTGATCAGCGAGATTTGGAGGAAGGTGAACTGTGGCCTGCGAATCAGGCTTGCTGCGATGTGTAATCGTCACAACACGGCCCGCCTTGTCCGTGAAACCGCCGGCAGCGGAAATCAGATCGTATAGCCTGCGGTCTCCTAGTACCGGGTAAATCCCAGGGCGAACCACTTCGCCCAACACGGTTGCTCCCTGCGAGGCGGATTCATCGACGAAGATGGTGACATGCGGGTTTCGAACGAAACCTCCATCGTCCAATCGCTTCTGAATCAAGGTCTGCGCTTCGTTGATATTGAGATCCGCAACGTGCACGTAATCGATAAGGGGCAGATAAACGTCGCCGTTGTTCGTAATGCGAGTCTTCGTGTTGAGTTCGGGGACGCCATAAACGCTGATTTCGATGAGATCCCCAGGCCCCAGTTCAACCACGCTGGTATCAGCTTCTGACTTCGGCGATGCTTCCTTTGTTGCCGGCTCGGTCGACTGTTTCTCCTGCCAAGCACCGGTTCCTGCCGCTTGAGTTGTCTGGGTGGACGTCGTTGCAGACGGAAATACGTCCGTCTGCGTCTGCTGGCCCTGCAGCAATGATCCGCACCCATGTGCCGCTACAAACGCGAAGACTGCAATCGCAGCACGCAGCGAAGAAAGTCTGCTGACGTCCATGTTCTGTGCTCCAGTTTTCGGCGATCAGAGAAGTCTAGCACGAGGACTTCGTACAGTTTTCAGAACGAAGTTGCAGTAACCTCACCCGTTAGGTTACCGGTCTTTCATAATTTTCCACAGGTTACCGAAAAAGCAAATTGCAACTGTCTTTTGTGAGTTGATATGCTTCGCACACTCGAGAAAACGATAGCCAGCTCACAGAATTGCGTGATCGTTTTCTGCGTGGAGCTGATTCGATCGATCCAATGCAAGTGATTTGATACCCCTGACTCAGTATTAAGCACTCCGCCGAGGGGGCGTAGTTGACTTTTCTTTATCTGGTTGTCTTCGGGCTGTCGGTTGTCTTGTCCTTCATCTTCACGCGCAGCGTGCGCAACCTCGCGTTATCGCGAGGTTGGGTCTCCGCTCCCAGTCTTGAACGTCACCTGCATCGCGACCCTCTTCCTCGACTGGGTGGTGTCGCAATTTTTACTTCGTTCGCGGTGAGCCTTGCAATCGCACAACTCATTGTTTGGCGGCACCCGGAGTGGCCTTTCCCAGCTTCGGCGAAAGCGCTCGGGACGCTGCTCCCCCCCGCGTGCATTGTGTTCCTGCTAGGAATCTATGACGACGTCAGGGGAGCGGGGCCATATCTGAAGTTCACGGTCCAAGCCTTGGCCGGCACAATGCTCTTTGCTGGTGGGTTGCGGATTCTTGATCTTCCCGTTCTCTTCGGCACCCACGACCTGCCGTGGTTCTTGGGACTGCCGCTCACGATTCTTTGGGTCTTGGCAATCACCAACGCCTTTAATCTGATTGATGGTCTTGACGGTCTAGCGGCAGGCTCGGCCCTCTTCTCGACGATTGTTGTTTTCGTTGTGGCTCTTCTCAGCGGTTCTTCGCTGGTTGCTCTCCTGGCGATTGCTCTTGCCGGATCGGTGCTGGGCTTTCTTCGTTTCAATTTCAATCCCGCCACAATCTTCCTGGGTGATGGTGGAAGCCTATTCATTGGCTTCATGTTGAGTGCGCTGGCACTGCAAGGTGCTCAGAAGGCACCCACGATCATTGCCGTCGCGATTCCGGTGGTGTCGTTCGGGTTGCCGATTTTGGAAACGGCGTTATCAGTGATGCGGCGCTTCATCAGCGGAAGGCCTGTCTTCACCGCAGACCGGGAGCACATCCATCACAAGCTGCTGCAGCTAGGCCTCTCTCATCGCCAGGTCGTCATCGTTTTATACGCAGTCTCAGCGCTGTTCGCGTTGTTGAGCTTATTCTTGTTATGGCCAACCGGCAGCACACTAGGACTGGTCCTTGCTGTCGTGGGTACCGGCGTCTGGTTGGGTGTGCAGCACCTCGGGTACCTGGAATTCGGTGAGCTTCGACGAGTTGCGCAGCGCACCATCGAGCAGCGCCAGATCGTGATCAATAACCTGTCGATTCGCCGAGCCACGGAGGAACTCAAAGTCGCCCGTGATTACGATCAGATCTGCAACATCCTGACTGCTGCTTTCGGAAGCAACGATTTCGACTGGTTCGAATTGAGTATTCATGTATTGCCAGGCGAGCGATTTGATGCCGGCCTCGTGCATGTCCTGCCTGACAATCACTTGCGCTTTGCCTGGACAAAACCTGGCGCCTCCGCCCGCCGGCAGGTCGTGCCAGCTTGGACGGTGAGTCTTGAATTAGTCACAACGACCAATCAGCGTCGCGGCTCAATGAGCATTTGCCGCTTTTACACGCAACGCAATTTGCAGTTGGATGTGAACCTTCTGACTTCTGTTTTTCCTTGCGCATTGGCGGATGCTTTGGACAGAGTTTTCTCGCAGGCTCCGACATTCGTTCCATCGACGCAGGACCGATTTATCGCAGCGCGCGTGTGATTCCATATCGAAGCCCTGCGAATCTGCCTTTGCTCGCCTGAACCAGTTCAGCTACTTACACCTCCACAGGGCTGCTGTTTACCTTGCCTATTCAATTGTGTTTTTGAGAAGTGGAGGAATGTAGTTCTCATGCAGGGGTCGTTTACCGCCAGGGACGTCACCTTTCTTTCGCTACCGACGGCTACATTTTGCGTTCAGTGCGAACTTATCAGCAGCAATAACACGCCATGCTGTCTTGCCTGTGGCAGCACGGCCGTTTTGAGTCTGTCCCGAATTCTTGGAGGCTCACTTAAAAACCAGCAAACGGCGCATGTGATCGCCGATGCCGAACTGGATCAGTTGGTGCGTTCCTTGCTCGGGAGCGTGCCGGTTCTCGGCGGCTCTGCCTCCCGCTTCGATCAGCCCGACCCATCTTCCATCGAAACTGCTTCTCTGGGCGCAGTTTCTCGTCATCATCTTCGCCGCCGGACTGGTCCGGTAGCCATGGAAAGTGACCATGGGGTCCGATGTGTGGAACTGGATCCAGCAGAGCTAGATCTGGAGCCGGGAATTAGTATCATCGCAGAGAAAGCCCAATCCTTAACGCGGGCAACCGGCGCCGCCGTCGCTCTTCGAAAGGGAGATGAAATAGTTTGCAGAGCCCGCACTGGACGAACTGCGCCAGATATTGGTGTGCGTCTTCAGACTGATTCGGGGCTCTCTGCAGACTGTGTTCGTACCGGAGAAGTCCTGCTCTGTCATGATGCTGAAAGCAATCCGCGAGTGGACCTGGCTAGCTCTCGAAGACTAGGCGTGCGATCGATCCTTGTTGCTCCACTTCGGCACCTCCGCCGTACCATCGGTGTTTTTGAAGTGCTCTCTTCAGCTCCCTACGCTTTCGACCGAAACGACGTAGCCACCATGCAATTCCTCTCCGGCATGGTCGTGTCCGCTATCTCGCGACTCTCGTCTCTCCGCCCAGAACCGGGCTCCATGGCTGGCGATTAAGAATGCTCTCGTTGAAATCGAAGTTTTTTCGGTAAAGCTATGCAGTAAGATAGTTTTACTCTATAGTACTCGGCGACGGAGCCATGAGCACCAATACGCCTGCCGTAGTGGAATCCTACAAGTGGGCGGCGGAACGACGGCATCGTTCTCGCAGCGGAATCTTCACGCCCGCTTATGCCAGCTTCGACGGTTCGAACGCCCTCGATCTTCACGAACTGCTGAACATCAGCGAGGAGGGCTTTTCCGCGCAGATTCTGTCTGAAACTCCGGTTAATCAAACCATCCAGTTCCGACTCATTCTCTCAGAAGGGCACGGATCCATTGCAGCCCAAGGGCGCGTTGCCTGGAATCATCATGGCCGCCTTGGAATTCAACTAGAGCCGCTCGATCTCGAACCCAGAAGGCAACTTGAAGCGTGGCTATTCCTGAATGCCATGCGCGCGCCGAGCGAAGAACATCCGGCCGCTGCCGAGGAGAAAACGGCTTCCGCTCAGCCCGAGCAACGCGACGGCGTTGCGGAGCAGGCCTCACTGCTCAATGCGCTCGATTCGATCCGCCGAGAAGTACTGTCACTGTCCCTGCATCCTCAAGCTGCTGTGCAGCTGATTGCCGATCGCGCTTTTACCTTAACCGAAGCCACCGGTTGTGCAGTTGCGGTCAGAGAAGTCGATGCGATGGTTTGCCAAGGCCGTGCGGGGGAGGATGCTCCGCCGATCGGTGCCAGCTTCCACACGGGTAGCGGGTTTTCAGGCGAATGTGTTCAGAGAAAGAGCCCTCTGCGTTGCGACGACTCAGAGATCGACTCGCTAGTTGATCGCGAGAGCTGTCGGGCTTTGGGAATTAGATCGCTTTTGGCTGTGCCAATTTCGTCCGGAGAGTCGGTAGTTGGACTTATCGAAGTCTTTTCGCCGGTGGCGAATGCTTTCGGTGAGCTGCATGAAAAGATTTTGGTGGAATTAGCTGAGTATGTGTCGCCGAGCGTTGCGTCAATGGTTCCTGCAGATGTCTCAGCTATGCAGGATTCAGCCGACCAGCCTGAGAAGTGGTACAGCCGCTTTCCATTGAAGCGTTCCCATGTGATCGTGGGAATGACAGCTTTCGCCTTGTTGGCAGGAGTGCTGGGATATCTGGCGGCGCCTTGGCTGCAGAAGTCCGTCAGCAAGTCGCCCGAGCCAAGAGCAATTTCCACTGAAACGCCGACAGTCTCGCCGAAGCCTGTCTCTCGGACATCGGCAACCCAAGCAACGACGATCGATCAGCTTCGACAGTTAGCAGAGAACGGTGACCCCGCCGCGCAATTCGGACTAGGCGCACATTATGCAATCGGCGATGGAGTTAAGCTCGACAATGCGGAAGCGGCTCGGTGGTTCATCAAAGCGGCTGAGCAAGGACACGTCATCGCTCAGGACACAATGGGTGCCTATTATTGGGCTGGTCGGGGTGTTCCGAAAAATTTGCGCAAGGCGTATTTCTGGTCGCTTTTAGGCCGCGCCGGGAACAACGAAACAAGCAAGTACCGCATTGTCGCTCTTAACGCGCTCCTCTCCCGAGAAGAAATCGAGGATGCTCGGCAGGACGCAGAGCGCTGGATCCGTGAGCGCACCTTCGCTGCAAAATCTTCATCTAAACAGTAGAAGCAGTTCCCATGCCCACCCTTCGTGACATTGTTGATCAAAACGTCCGCGAAGGCGATCTGTATGAAAAGCTAGATCGCAATCGCGTACGGTGCTTTGCGTGTGGACATTGTTGCCCTATCCCGGAAGGCCAACCCGGCGTCTGTAAGGTGCGCTTCAATCGCGGAGGGACGCTGTTTATCCCATGGGGTTACACCGCGGGTGTTCAGTGCGATCCGATCGAAAAAAAACCGTTCTTCCATGTTTTTCCCGGTGCTCTTGCCTACAGCTTTGGCATGCTCGGATGCGACCTGCACTGTGCCTACTGTCAAAATTGGGTCACCTCACAGGCCCTTCGTGATCCCGCGGCCATTTCCCCACCTTTGCCTGCAACGCCTGAGGCTCTCGTTGAGGACGCCGTCGCCCAAGGCGCTGACGTCCTGGTCAGCACGTACAACGAGCCACTCATCACTGCTGAATGGGCCGTTGCGATTTTCAAGCAGGCTCGCGCAGCAGGATTGAAGACTGCCTTCGTTTCGAACGGAAACGGAACACCGCAGGTGCTCGAATACATTCGCCCCTGGATCGACTTCTATAAAGTCGACCTCAAAAGTTTCGACGATCGACACTATCGGCAACTTGGCGGGCGTTTACAACCCATTCTGGACACCATCCGTAGCTTGCACACGATGGGAGTCTGGCTGGAAATCGTGACGCTGCTCATCCCGGGCTTCAACGATGCCGACGGCGAGCTCCACAATCTAGCCGAGTTTCTTGTTTCCGTGTCGCCAGACATTCCATGGCATGTCACCGCTTTCCATCAGGACTATAAAATGACCTCGCCCGAGGACACCCGCCCTGACGATCTCTTGCGCGCGATCGCAATCGGCAGAGAAGCCGGTTTACGATACGTGTATGCCGGGAACTTACCAGGACGCGTTGGGAACAACGAAAACACTCGCTGCCACGAATGCGGCAAAACACTTGTTCGCCGCTATGCGTATTTGGTCCAGGAATACTCTTTGACCCCGGATGGCCGTTGCCCAGATTGTGGAACGGCAATTCCGGGCCACTGGTTTAGTCGCTTTTCCGGACAACGAACCTCCACTCCTTTTCTTCCACGCCGAAGGTCGCCATTGGTTACAATCCACAGTCGATCCTGAAATCGGCTCATGCCAAAATTGCGACTTCTTCTCACATTGCTGAGCATCAGTTTGCTGTGCGCGTGCTCACCTCGTGACTTTCTTACGCGCCGGCTCGCCGCCAATCTGATCGCAGCGTCACCGGTATTTAAGGCGCGGCAGCAAGTCTTCGTTCGGACTGGCGTTATGTCGAATAAGGATTACACTTCCCCCGAATACCTCGTTTTGCAGCATCACGGGTGGATCGGTGCGACGAATGTTGCCTGTCCCCTCAGTGTTCAGCCGCCCCCTTGCTGGGATGTCGTCTTCACTCCGCTCGGCGTCGACGTTTTCCGTAGCCTCATTCCTACTCAGGATTCGAACAAGCAATTGTTCAACATACCCACGGCTCGAAGGCAGATGGCTGAAATCACCGGCATCAGTAAAGATGGCAATTTCGCTGACGTTGAATTCGTCTGGCGATGGGAGCCGATTAATGAGGTGGGAGCTGCGCTATACGACGGAGGTACGCGATACGTCGCCAGGGTTGCTTTCCAGCATTTCGACGACGGCTGGCGAGTGCTGGAAGGAGCCGCTCTGCGCAGCAATCAAAATCTGAACGATGCTCTGAAAAACTCTGAACCGGAGCGCTGAAATGCAACTCCGCCTTTCGATTTTTGCAGTGTCGTTGTTGTATTTACTTGCCTGTTCCGCCTCTCGCGCCGATGACCTGCAAACGCTCGCCACAGATTTCTGGACGTGGCGTGCGGCTGAGCAACCAGTCTCAACGGATGACATACCCCGATTAGAGCGCCCGGCTCATTGGGTTCCAAGCTGGTCGCCCGAATCTGTTCAAAGCTATCGCACGAAATTGGGTGAGTTCGAATCCCGCTGGCTCAAACTCGACGTTGCCAGCTTGCCGATTGCACAACAGGTTGATTATCGACTGATGGGTTCTGCAATTGCCCGCGTTCGATGTGAACTCGATGTAAATCGCGGATGGCAACGGAATCCTGGTTTCTATATCGATCAAACTGTGGGCGCATACTTTCATCTGCTTCTGCCTCCACCGCCATTCGATGCTGTACGCACATCGCTGATCGTGGAGACGCTCGCCTCAATTCGTACGACGCTCACTCAGGCCAGAACGAACTTGAGCGACATACCTGCTCCGTTTGCCTCCTTGGCAGTCGATCGGCTCGCAAACATCCGTTCGTCATTGCAACAGTCGGTAACCGCTCTGAAACCAAAACTTGATGCGAATACCTCCAAAGATCTGGACGCGAAGGCTCAGCAGGCGATTCAGGCCCTTGAGGACTACCGCGAGTGGTTGCAGGCACGAGTGCCAAATCTTCCTTCCGAAACGGCCGTCGGCCGCGATTCCTACATTTTCTTCCTCAAAAATGTGGCGCTCATTCCATATTCTCCTGAACGTTTGCTCGAAATCGGGAAAGACGAGTGGGCGCGATCTGTTTCTTTCCAGGTGTACGAAGAACATCGCAACCAGAGCCTGCCGCAGCTCGCCCTTTTCAAAACAGAACAAGAAGAAATTGCGGCTACAACTCGTGACGAGCTTGCCGTGCGCCGATATCTGCAGGAAAAACAGATTCTGTCGGTACCCGACTGGTTGCAGCATTATGGCGTCGTGCCGATGCCCGATTACCTCGCGCCGCTCGAAAGTTTCGGGGAAACTGACGATTTCACGTCCCCTTCGCGTCTCAAAGAGAACAGTAGCCGTTACATCAATTCGCCGGCGCCCGATCTCGGTTATTTCGCTTTGTCGGTGGCAAAAGACCCGCGTGCGGAAATCGTTCACGAAGGAGTACCGGGTCACTACTTCCAATTGGCTCTCTCGTGGGCGCATCCGGACCCGATTCGACGACACTATTACGACTCGGGGGCAAATGAAGGCATCGGTTTTTATGCGGAAGAGATGATGCTCGAAGCGGGACTCTTCGATGACAGCCCACGCTCGCGCGAAATCATTTACAACTTCATGCGGCTTCGCGCGCTGCGCGTTGAAGTGGACGTTAAGCTGGCACTGGGACTTTTCACCATCGAACAGGCCGCAGAGTATCTCGAACATACCGTTCCCATGGATCGACAAACTGCGCGCACTGAAGCAGCGTTCTTCGCCTCTTCTCCCGGTCAGGCGATTTCCTATCAGATCGGCAAAACGCAAATCCTTCATTTCCTTGCTGAAGCCCAACGAAAGCAGAAGGAAAAGTTTAGCCTCCAAAGATTCCACGACTCTCTATGGTTGAATGGAAATGTTCCGATCGCGCTGCAAACGTGGGAACTGCTCGGAATAAAAGATGATCTGAACGCAGTGGATCAGCTCCATTGACCGACAGTCATCGTAACCCTAAGAACCAGATCAGATTCGATTGCCACTCCGACCTTCGCGCGTGTATAACTCGCTTTTCCTCGGACCTAACCATGATCAAGCCCCGGTGTCTCTTCACTCTGCTCCTGGTTTCATGCTCGGTAGTCTTCGCCCAAAACAAGCCCCCGGCCACGCTCGATGAGTATTTCAATTCCGTGAGCTTTAATGCTATTCGCCCCTCGCCGGATGGAAATGCGCTAGTGATTGCTACGAGCCGTGCAGATTGGGACGCCCAGGCATTCCGCAAGGAGCTCTGGTTGTACCGCGATGATGGCCGGGGCAGCGGAACCCTGACCCAACTCACGCAATCGGGTCACGATGAAAATCCACGCTGGTCTCCGGACGGCAAATGGATCGCTTTCTTGTCAGAACGCAAACTGATTGCTGGCAAAGAGGGCGACGCAGCCGGCAACTCCTCTAGCGATGTCTCTCAGATCTACCTGATTTCCCCGAATGGTGGCGAAGCTTTCGCCATTACTCGAGGAGAAGACGATGTTCATACCTTTGCGTGGTCGTCCGATTCCACCACCATTTATTTCGCGACCCGGACACCTTGGACCAAGCAGCAAACCGACGCTTACAAGAAAGAATGGAAAGACGTTATCCAATATCGCGCTGCGGAGCGTGGCGATACTGTTTTTAGCCTTCGCCTGGCGGATGCGATCGCGACACACAACGCTGCTCCAGGCAAGGAAGGTCCCGACGATGCGCCGACAACAACGCCTGAGGCGAAGGCAATCGCCGTTAGTCCGTGGCGACTGGACGATCTGGATGCATCTCCAGATGGTCATCGCCTGGCCTTCGTAACCACATCAATTTCACAGCGGCAGGAAAAAGTTAACGAGTTCGAGATCTATACCGTTGATCTGTCAAACGCCAACCCGCAAGTACAGCCAAAACAAGTCACTCATAATGAGGCGGTCGAGACGGACTTGCGATGGGCACCGGACAGCATCCACGTTTTCTTCCGCGTGGATCTCGGTTCCGTGGAAGGGAAGTACCAGGACACTCAGCCGCGTCTGTACTGGGTTAATGCCGATAACAACCAGCTCGACCGTTGGGCCTCTGACTTTACGGGGGCGGTGGCGTCTTATGCGCCGACTCAAAATGGTGTAATCGCCGGCGGAAAAATGGGGACGGAGATCGCCACATACACCCAAACCTCCCCCGACAAGCCCTTCACGAAAATCAATGGAGTGCCAGGCTGGTATGAACAGCTTGCTTCCGCCGAGCATTCTCCTCGGGTCGCATTCGTTCACTCCACCATTGAGCAGCCAACTGAAGTGTATCTAGCGGAGAGTGTCGACAAGCTATCGCAGGCACGTCCCATCACCAGCCTGAACAAGCTCTTCACCGAACGAGACCTGCCCAAGGGCAAGCCGTATCGCTGGACTTCCGATGATGGCACCTCTGTTGAGGGCATGCTCATCTACCCGCCGGGGAAGTTCGAAGCCAAAAACTTGCCGATGTTCACACTGATTCATGGCGGCCCAGCCGACGCAGATGGCAATCATTTCGAAGCCGACTGGTACCAGTGGGACCGCATCCCAGCTACTGCGGGTTGGCTTGTCTTTGAACCGAACTACCGCGGATCAACCGGCTACGGCGATAAGTTCCTGATGCAAATTGTCCCTGAGATCGTTTCTCGCCCGGGCAAAGACATTCTGGCCGGCGTCGATGCTCTAGTTAAGGAAGGGATTGCCGATCCCAATCGGCTCTCGGTTGGCGGCTACTCCTACGGCGGCTACATGACTAATTGGCTGATCACGCAGACCACTAGATTTAAGGCTGCCGTGACCGGCGCCGGCGCAGTCGAGCACGTTGCCAACTGGGGCAATGACGACACGACGATGGACGACGCCTATTTCCTTGGCGGGCGCCCCTGGGAAACTGCCCAGCGCTATCACGACGAAGCCGCAATCTTCCAGATCGATAAGGTCAAGACGCCCACTCATATGGTCGGAGGCGCCGATGACATCCGCGTGGCTGTGCTGGAGAACTATCTGCTCGATCATGCGCTCTTCGCACTTGGCGTCCCCAGCCGACTTCTGATCTTTCCCGGAGAAGGCCACAGCCTTTCCAAAAATCCATGGCATGGAAAAATTAAAGTGCGAGAGGAACTAAAGTGGCTGCAGAAGTATGGCGGCATGTGACTACAGATCTGCGGGTAACCTGGGGTTGAAGTTTTATCTCGTTCCAGCAGAATCTGGCGTTGCGCTCGCTAAGCTCGTCTTGTGTGATGCTGCCGCGTACCTTGCAATGCCCTTGTAGAGCGCTTCCGCGATCTGCTGCCGATATTCGGCGTTCCTGAGCTTCTCTTCGTCCGATGGACTGCTCACAAAAGAAACTTCTGCCAGAATGGAAGGCATGGTCGTGCCTTTGAGCACCACGAACGAGGCGGCCTTCACGCCACGATTGCGGATCGATGGATTTTGCGACGAAAGAGTCCCGAACAGCGCCTTCTGCACACTCAATGCGAGTTTCTTGGACTCTGAGCGTTTTTCCTGCATTTCATCCGGAGAGAGCAATATGTTCAAAAACTTTTTGACGGTAGCGTCTGGCTCAGCTTCCTTCGATCCCGGAGCTACAAAAAGATTCGTGTAGTAAGTCTCCACCCCGCGTGCAGAGGGAAAGTCGCTATAGTTTGCGTGAATGGAGACGAATAGGTCGGCGCGCGCTTCATTAGCGACTTCTGATCTCTGATCCAGTGGCAGGTAGTTGTCGTCTTGACGCGTATAAATGACGTCGCTTCCCAACCGGCTCTGGAGCATCTTTCCAAGTCGTTGGGCAATCTCGAGGACGAGGTCCTTTTCCAACAAGCCTTTTCGGCCGACTGTTCCCAGATCCCACCCGCCGTGGCCGGCATCCACCACAACGCGAATTTTCGGAACTCGATTCCGCCACTGCTTCTCCTCATTGGACAGAGTCGGCAATGTCGGTGCTGTGACATTCATCGCCAGCTGCTTCTTGGCGGCATCTGCTTTGTCCGGGAAAAGCGATGGTGTCTTGGCTATTTGATCCCCAGCATTGCTCCCGTGCAACGAAACCACTAGCCGATAAGGATTCTGCTCAAGGCTCACTGAGAAATTCGATCCTGGAGCCGTGTCCAGTACAACGCGAGTCACACCAGCAACGGGCTGTGCGATTCGCACTCTGCTGAGCAACGGATCTCCGATCTGCCATGATTTTCCGAGCAAATAATCCGGCAATACTGTGTCATGGAGATCGAAGTAAATGCGTTCTGGCGATGCGAGTCTGTGGGCTTCGTAAGGAACTTGGTCCTGCAGGTCAATCACGACTGTGCTCGCGTCAGAGGAAGACCAGTGCCTCACGCCTGTGATTTTGGGAAGCACAGCAAGGTGCTGCGCATCTTCACTGACCTCTTGCCGAGCGGATGAATTATCACCTGGAGGCGACAGGTCGAGAGCCTCCACTTCTTCATTCGCATTCGAGGGGTTAACGGCGGCAGTCGCATCTAACTGCTTTGCCTGTCGCACAACTTCCTTGATCGCTGGACGCGCGTCTTGCGCATCTTCCATCCCATGGCGAAGTTTCCACCACAGCCCGCCAGCAAGCAGGCTAGCGACAATCACCATTGATGCAACAACTCCGAGACCCGGAATGCCGCGATCTGTCGACTCGAGCTTGTCAAAAACGATGGGTTCCGCAATAAGCGGCGACAAGCCCTCGCGTACTTCGATTGCTTTTTGAGATGGCCTCGGCGCTGGCCGCCAGTTTAGAGACTGTTTCCCGCTGACATCACTCGCCGGGGAAGGCCTGCAACTGGCACCCTTCTCGTCATCAGGTTTCAACGCAGCTAACAGTAGCTCAGCAAGCAGTTGAAGGCTGCGCACATCGCTGTCGTTGAAAGCGTGAGCATCTCGGGAAAATGCCTGCACCAATCCGATGGTTCGTATCTTGCCGCAGAGTGGTACCGCAACCATCGATCGAGTACCCAATCTGCGACAAGCTTCAAGGTTCACCCGAGAATCATGTTCCGTGTCGTCACAACGGACGACTTCTCCCGCTCGCAGGCAGGCTCCGGAAAAATCCGATTGCGGATTGAGTTGAGCGCCTAGGTCCGGACAAACCGTTCCAGCTGAGCCTCGACAGACAATAGCGTTCCCTTCCGCTAATGCGATTGCCACTCCGTCCGCCCCAGTGACGCCTCGAGCGCGTTCAGCTACTAAGCTGAGAACTTCCTCTAGAACAAACAGGTCTGTATCGGAGCCTGCATTGACGGCTGCTGGTGTTTCTGATCGTGTGCTTCGTACTTGTTGATGTAGTGCCGAAAAAGCTAGCAATGCCTGGAGAGCCTCGCTCTGCTCCAGCATTTGCAGGTCAGAAGCGGACACAGGTTCTCTCTTAGAAGAGAGAAGATTCGGCTTGTCGAGACTCGCAGCCATTTCTAAAAAACACACGAACTCCGCCCTGCGCGCGCGTGCACGAAAAGGTTCCCATGCCATCGCATAGCAGAGTAGTGAAATTTCGGAGTGTCACCTTTAAGTTACCGAGCTTTTTCCCTGGAAGCAATGTGCCGAGGTAACTAAGGTCACCATGGCCTTCCGGCCATGGTCGCTAGTGCCAGCGCCGGAACCCATTCATCTATAGCACTTTTCTCCAATTGCGCCACCGTGAGTTTCGCCCTATGCTACGGGGTAAGGTAGGTTTCAGTGACCCGAGCAGTTGAAGTCTCCTCGTCCCAGGCGTACGACGACCATTCCACCCGTAAATCACGCTGGATGTGGCCCTTAGGCCTTATTGCCACCGGAATCGCAGGTGCCGCCGTGATTGCTTTCCGTGGCTGCTGGCATCGCAAGATGAGCTGGCCGGTCCGCGTTCAAGGCCAGTCTTATCAGGTGTGCCTCGGGTGTGGGATCAAACGGCTCTTTGATGAACAGGCCTTTCAATCCTATGGCCCGTTCAGCTATGACCTGAACCAACTGATTGACTGGGATCGTAACCAGCGTCGGTCCGCAGCCGCAGCGGTTCACCCAGTCGAACGACACGCCTCCTGATCTCCCGCCATCCGAACCACCACGGTTAACTGTCGATCAGAGTTCCGCAGACTACCATCGTCTGCATGCCTTTTTCATCTGAGGGAGCGATTGAGTCCGTAGAGACTCATGACAGCACTCCCCGAGCATATCGATACCGTGTTCCCTCACTTGTTTACGTGCGTCTTGATCAGGGAAACGGCGGCATCGTTCGCGACATCAATGCGGATGGGATCGGCATCCAGGCCGTAGGCCATCTGCACGCAGGCCAGGCCGTTCTAACGCGCTTCGATCTCCTGAACCCGCGAACCCACATCGAAGTTCCCGCAGACGTGATTTGGGCCAACGATTCCGGACAGGCCGGATTGCGCTTCGAATTGAGTCCCCGCGTAAGGCGTACTGTGAATGATTGGATTATCACCAATCTTTTGGCGACACTTCACGCCACCACATCTCCCGCTTCCATGTTCGGACCCAACTCATGGATTCGTGAACCGGCTCTGCCTAGTACGACGCTTGCATCTTTCCAACCGGTCGTTAACGAGGACAATTCGGCCACTATTTCTCTTCCGTTTTGGCCACGTCCTCTGGCCATGCGCACGGTTTGGATGATGATGGATGCCCTCCTGGTCATGACCGCGGTCCTTCTGTTCTGGCTGGTATTCCTCGTAGTTGCCCGATCGTTTCCGCCCTGGAATGTAACTGCCGCACTATTCGGAGGGATCACCCTAATTGCGGCATTCGGCTATCGCAGATTGTTTCGGATCTTCGCGATCGAATCTCCCGGATGTCTCCTGGCTACAAGAGCGGCTGCACAGGATACTCTCGAACAGATCCGCGGCATGGATGATTCAGACCGTTTTCGCTGAAACAGCCGGAATTAGAAAGTGCGAAGCGGATCGGTGCTGGAATCGTTGCTTCTTAGGACGGCTGGGCGCGTACTAGTGTGCGAAATATCGCTGCGCGAGCCACATCTCGAGATCTTGGCGCACTGACGCTGGCAGCTGAACAAACTTCAATCCTGCGTGTCCAGTGTGATCGGCCCACGCAATCTGTGCGGATGCTTCAACCACGTGGCCGCTGCCCGGCAATGAGAAATTGATTTCGACTTTTCCTTGAGCATCGAGTCGGCGATCAGCCTTGATACCGATACCACCCTGACTTACATTCCGCAGCTCTGCTTGGATTTTGCTTTTTTTACCCCAGTTCACGTTCACCGGCGTGTGAATTTTGTGACGGTGATAACGCAGTCGACCTGTCAGGATTAAGTTTCTAGCAGCAGAGAGAGTTCGGACAGCTTGCTCCACTGAAATCGGCTTCTCGAATCGGAACAACGTGCTCGCATCCACCGCGCAATCGACGGTGCGTTGGGCGCTGACGACTACAAGCGGCACCGTGTTCGTACGCACATTTGCCTGCTCAATGCGGTGCAGAAATTGGTCAGTTCCGGCGAGGTCGCGATCGACGATCAATGCATCAACTTTGGAGCGGTTCAGCTTGACCCATGCCTGATCGGGGTCCGTCAAGACATCGACATCGATGTGAAGACCGCCGAGGATACATTCCAGGACACTGATTTCCTGCCAGTCGCGCGAAACCAATAGAGACGAGAGCGTCATGTAGTCCAATGTAGACTGCTGCCGTAACCGTCCCTAGATCACCAAGGTAATTTGCGATTGCTCTCAACTTCTCAGGAAGAAGACCCGCTCGATCAACCCCCGATTGGATGGAGCCTGCTGGCTGAGGGCTAGCTCCCGTTGCGATACCACTCCACCGTTCGTCGTAGCCCGTCTTCAAACCCGATCTTCGGACTGTAGCCGAGGTGTTTCTTGGCTTTGGAAATGTCAGCCAGAGAGTGCTTCACGTCCCCTTCCCGCTCGACCGCATACTTCGCATCGCCTTGATACCCTGTAATTCGCTTCAGGGCTTGGAAGGTTTCGTTCAATGAAGCTCGTGTTCCTGTGGCCACATTAAACATTTTGCCTGCTACTTCCTGGGCCGGTGCCGCAGCGGCAAGGAGGTTTGCATCCACCGCATTCTCCACGTAAGTGAAATCGCGGCTCTGTTCGCCATCTCCAAAGATAGTCGGTTGCTCGTTGCGAAGCATTTGGGTGATGAATCGCGCCAGGACCCCCGAGTAAGGAGACGTGGGATCTTGCCGAGGCCCAAAAATGTTGAAATATCGCAAGCTCACCGTTTCCATCCCATAGCAGCGATAAAACGATGTCATGTAATACTCGCTTGCCAGCTTGGCTACCGCATATGGAGAGATGGGATTCGGGGCCATCTCCTCGTGCTTCGGCAGAGTAGGAGTGTCTCCGTAGGCCGATGAAGAGGCGGCATATACCACCCGCTTCACTTTTGCATCACGGGCCGCAATCAACACGTTGACAGTCCCGTCCACATTGGCTTGATTGCTGCCCAGCGGATCCTTCACGGATTTGGGCACAGAAGGAATTGCAGCCTGATGAAAAACGCAATCCACACCTTCGCAAGCCCGGCGAATGTCGTCCAGGTTCAGAATGTCTGTTTCGCGGAAATCAATTTGGTCCGCCAGCGCTTTCAGGTTTTCGCGATTTCCGGTAGACAAATTATCGACGCCTCTGACGTCGTCGCCTCGCGCCACCAGGCGGCTAGCGATCGTTGATCCGATGAACCCCGCAATGCCCGTAATCAGGTATTTGGCCATACCCATTCATCATAACCAATTGTTGTGGATTGTCGACCAAGGCAAGTGGCTTGACTACATTGCCCGATATCAGCCCTACAAACCAGGCGTCTTTCGACAGGTTATTGCGATGAGGTCCAACGCGCAAGGATTTCTGCGAAAGTTGCCTGCGGTAAATCCGAATGATTCTGAAAGAAATTGGCCAACTCCCTCACCATTTCGTATGCCTGATTCGGTGACGGTAAACTGACGGGCAATCCATCGCTTCTTATTGCCGCAGGTTCCCGTGTAATTGACCGCCCGCTGGTAGAAAGCCGCTGAAGCAATTCCCGCAACTTTTCACGCTCTTCGAAGTCGACTTCTCGAAAAGCGATTCCGATTCCAAGAAATGGATACGAGACTTTGACTTCGCCTGCGACGTGCACACGAACTCCGACGACTTCTAAGCTTAAATCGACACACGTTCCGACCGGATACGTTGCCGTCATCTCGATGTAGCATCCATGCACGCTTATGTCGGATAGTGTTCCCCACGTACGTACATCGCTGTCCTTTGGCCGTAACTCGGCGCTTCCATCGCAGCGATACCGAATACTTCTGCGCCGTTCCTTTGTACCGGTTGCGATTTCCGGCTCCTTCGATTCACTAGGCGCAGATCCACCCAATTCCTTCAAATTCCGCAAGTAGGCGGTCCTCTCGCGCTCCGCATTCACTGAATCGCAATGGTCAATATTTACGATTTTGTAGTCCATGGAATGCTGCCTCGCCACCTTGCCCAACACTCACAACATCGTGCGTTCGGAGGCCGACTCCACATCTGCGATGAAAAAACTTTTGAAAAGACGTTTTCAAAATCCAGTTCGGGAAAAAGTATCAGAATGGTTTAGGAATGATACGTCGGTGATTCTGCGGCCGTACGGATCTCCCGCCACAGTTCGTCTTTGCCAGCGCCAGTCTTCGCCGAATAAGGCATGATTTTAGCCTCTTTGTATTCTGCTTCGAGGACACGCATCGATCGCCGGAGTTCATTATTCGACATTCGATCAGTCTTGGTCGCAACGATTAAGAATCGACGGGCAGTGGCCTTCAGGTAATCCACCATCTGCCGATCGCTGTCTTGAGGAGGGATGTTCGCATCGACGAGCGCCAAACAAAGCGTCAGGGTTGGACGATCACGGAGATAAGGCTCGATAAATTTCGGCCACTCTTGCGAGACTTCGCGCGATATCTTCGCATACCCGTAACCCGGCAAATCGGTGAAGACCAGATCTGGTCTCGGCTTCCCCGGCCATCGCACCTCGAAAAAGTTGATGCTGCGCGTGCGGCCCGGCGTCGAACTGGTCCGCGCCACTTTGTGACCAAGAAGGGAATTGATGACACTCGATTTCCCGACGTTCGAACGCCCTAGGAACGCGATCTCTGGCAACTGCGGCACAGGGAAATGCGCCACATCGCTTGCTGCCAGCATGAATCGCGTCAGTATCCTCATAACAAAACCCCTGACCGTCATCGAGCGCACTAGAAAAGTTGACTCGGCGTTCGTATTCTCAAAGCCCGAGAGGCCTTTTTGGAGAATGCACGTCCTCTTCCTTGACAGGCCTATATTTATGCCAAAGATAAAGAATACCGGCTACGGCGAGTCCGATCAGTACGCTCACGCCGAAGAACAACCGATACGCCGGCAATCCGATCAGCAGCACTGCCACCACAGCGACGGCTGCAATCAACCCAGTCGTTCCGCGAAACGTCAATCCAACTCGAGGCTTTGGTTCACTTGGGTCCATTGGAGTGCTCCGTCACTATTCTAAGGTGTTCGGCACGAAGCGCGGAACGAAGATCGAAACACTAGGCGGGCCGTAAGGAGTCAGAAATCAAAAAGGCCCGCTTTCGCGAGCCTTGATTTGAACCTTGCCGGAGCCAGAGCCTAGATCACTGATGGGTCGCCGGGCTCTCGCTCGTAGGTGGTGGCACGATTGGCGCGATCGCCGTTTCCTCTGTCGTTTGCGGCAGGGGTGACTCGAGTGCGATCGTTAATACTTGGTCCATCGTCTCCACGAAGTGCAGCTTCATCGCATTCCGCAGGTTCTCCGGCACTTCTGCCAAGTCTTTCTCATTCTCCTTGGGAAGCACGACCTCAAACAGGCCTGCTCTGTGGGCCGCCAGCAACTTCTCTTTCAAGCCGCCGATCGGCAACACCTTGCCGCGAAGGGTAATCTCACCGGTCATAGCCAAGTCGCGGCGCACGGGGATTTTGCTCAGTGCGCTTGCGATGGCGGTCCCGATTGTGATCCCCGCAGACGGTCCATCCTTCGGAATCGCGCCTTCCGGCACGTGCACGTGAATGTCCAGGTTCCGATAGAAGTCACGCGTGAGACCGAGCCGATGGGCTCGCGATCTCACATAGGACATTGCTGCCTGCGCCGACTCCTGCATCACGTCGCCCAGTTTGCCCGTTAAGGTCAGCTTTCCCTTGCCGTCGACAACAGTGGCTTCGGTGCTCAGAATTGATCCGCCGACCTCTGTCCATGCCAGACCTGTCACCAGGCCGACTTCGCTCTTCTCGTGGGCCAGCGTGTCGCGGAACTTCATCACGCCGAGATATTCATTTACGTTCGCACCCGTGATGGTGATGCTGAACGCAGGGCCTTCCTTAACCACCTTGCGAGCGACTTTCCGACACACATTCCCGATTTCCCGCTCGAGATTCCGCACGCCCGCTTCCCGAGTGTAGGAGCGAATGATGGCTGTAATGGCTTCGTCGGTGAACTTGATGTTCTTGTCTGTCAGTCCGGCAGCGGCGAGCTGCTTGATGACGAGGAACTGCTTCGCGATCTCAATCTTCTCCGGTTCTGTGTACCCGTGAAGTCGGAGCACTTCCATACGATCCTGCAAAGCGGGTGGAATCGTATGCATGACATTGGCCGTCGCTACAAAGAACACCTGCGACAAGTCGTATTCAACATCGAGGTAATGATCCACGAACATGAAGTTTTGTTCCGGATCCAATACTTCCAGAAGAGCCGCAGACGGGTCTCCACGGAAGTCCATCGACATCTTGTCCACTTCATCCAGCATGAAGACCGGGTTTTTGGTCCCTGCCTTCTTCATCATCTGGATTACTTGACCCGGCAGTGCGCCGATGTAAGTGCGTCGATGTCCGCGGATTTCCGCCTCGTCGCGAACACCGCCAAGTGACATCCGAACAAACTTGCGCCCCGTCGCTTTCGCAATTGACATTCCGAGTGAGGTCTTGCCTACACCTGGAGGCCCAACGAAACACAAGATCGACCCCTTCGGGTTTTTTACCAGCTGCCGGACAGCCAAAAACTCAAGAATGCGCTCCTTGATTTTCTCTAGACCGTAGTGGTCTTCGTTCAAAACCTTCTCAGCGCGGCTGATGTTCCGGATCTCTTTTGACTTCTTCTTCCATGGAACCGCCAACAGCCAATCCAGGTAATTGCGCGAGACCGTCGACTCAGCCGACATCGGCGGCATGGCCTCGAGTTTCTTCAATTCCTGCATGGCCTTGTCCCGAACCTCTTTCGGCATGCCCGCGCTTTCGATCTTCTTCTTAAGTTCATCGAACTCGCTCTTTTCGCCCCGCCCGAGTTCTTTCTGAATCGCCTTGATCTTTTCGTTGAGGTAGTACTCTTTTTGGGCGCGCTCCATCTGCCGCTTCACACGCGACTGGATGGTGCGATCCATGTTCAGTTTCTCGATTTCAATATCGAGAACGTCGCCAATCCGGTTCAAACGCTCGGCTGGATCAAAAATTTCAAGCAATTCCTGCTTTTCTTCGATCGAAAGCTGCAGGTTCGCCGCAATGGTGTCCGTCAATTTAGCCGGATCTTCCATCCGAACTGCCGCAATCATTGTTTCGTAATTCAATGATTGGCAAAGCTTCACGTACTGCTCGAAAAGAGTTGTGACACGTTGCATCGAGGCTTCTGTGGCCGCGTTCGTTTCTGTCGCATAGCGCGCCACGCGCACCGTGGCTTCCATGAAGCCTTCGGTGTCAGAGATCTGTAGAACCTTTCCTCGCTCAATTCCTTCGACCAGGACCTTGATGTTGCCGTCGGGAAGCTTCAGGCTCTGAACGATGTTCACAATCGTTCCCACCTGGTAGATCTCGTTGGGTTTTGGCTCGTCGACGCTGGCATCATGCTGCGTAGCCAAAAAAATCTTCTTGTCCGCGCCCAAAGCCTCTTCCAAAGCGCGAACGCTCGACTCCCGCCCAACCACGAACGGCGTCATCATGTGCGGGAAGATGACCACGTCCCGGATGGGCATCATGGGCAGCTTCCTGGTCTCGAATTTCTCTTTACCTTGTGTCACTCTGTCTCCCAAGATTGCTACTTACCAATTCTGACTAGTAGCGACCCGCAACTAACTCCAACTATCCCGCTTTTTCCATCATCGCGAGTGATACAGCCCGCTTCTCAACCATCTCGCGCGTGACTTCAAACTCTTTGACCTTCTTCTGACTCGGCAAGTGATACATCAGATCCAACATCAGTTCTTCCAAAATCATCCTCAGCCCACGTGCTCCAACCTTGCGGGCCATCGCTTGCCGCGAAATCGCTCGCAACGCATCGTCGCTGAACTTTAGCCGAACGTTTTCAAACTCAAATAGTCTCTGATATTGCTTCACGATCGCGTTCTTCGGACGGGTAAGAATCTCGATCAATGCATTCTCGTCGAGATCCTGCAGCATGCCGACAACCGGCAAGCGCCCAACAAATTCAGGAATCAAGCCAAACTTGATCAAATCTTCCGGTTGAATCTCGTTCAACAGTTCGTAATTCCGCTTCGCTTCTGTTCCAGTCTCTTCTTTTGTGGCCTCTTCACCGGTCTTGAAGCCGAGCGACTTCTTGCCAATGCGCCGCGAGATGATCTTGTCCAGTCCTACAAACGCCCCACCGCAGATGAATAAGATGTTCGTCGTATCGACCGGAGTGAATTCCTGGTGCGGATGCTTGCGTCCGCCCTGCGGCGGCACGTTTGCAATCGTTCCTTCGAGAATCTTCAACAATGCCTGCTGTACGCCTTCGCCGGAAACATCGCGCGTGATCGACGGGTTTTCGTCTTTCCGACCGATCTTGTCGACCTCATCGATATAAATAATTCCCGTTTGCGCGCGGCCAACATCACCTTCTGCTGCCTGCAGCAGTTTCAGGATGATGTTCTCAACGTCCTCGCCAACGTAACCTGCCTCGGTGAGTGTCGTCGCATCCACGATGGCAAAGGGAACATCCAGCATGCGAGCCAAAGTTTGGGCAAGCAGGGTTTTTCCTGTGCCGGTTGGCCCAATCAGCATGATGTTGGATTTCGTGAGCTCGATGCCATCGCCGGTCCGCTGCCGGTTCATGAAGATCCGCTTGTAGTGGTTGTAGACAGCGACGGCCAGCTTCTTCTTCGTCTGATCCTGACCGATTACGTACTCGTCCAGGAACGTCTTAACCTCCTGCGGTTTCGGAAGCTGGTTCGGAGTACTGGCAGGCGGAGCTGCGGTGCGGTCGTCCTCGAGGATGGAGTTACATACTGCGACGCATTCATCGCAGATGTACGCCCGGGGGTAGTCGCTCGGGGACGAGATAAGTTTGGCTACAGCGTCCTGCGACTTATGGCAGAACGAACATCGCAGAATCTCGTCTGATCCCGACTTGTTTTTCACTCGGCCTGACTCCTTACTTTTGTTCGGCCCGGAGGCCGTTCCTTTCGCCGAGAACCCAGAAACCGATCGGCGTGACGCCGATCATACCTCTTATCTCGTCTTGTAAATGATATCGTCGATGATTCCGTATTCTTTGGATTGCTGCGCGTTCATAATGAAGTCGCGCTCCACATCCTTTTCTACCTTGTCCAACTTCTGGCCGCTGTGCTTGGCAAGCAACTGGTTTGTGATTTCCCGCATTCGTAAAATCTCTCGAGCGTGAATATCAATGTCCGTTGCTTGTCCTGACAAACCACCCATCGAGGGCTGGTGAATCAGGATCCGCGAGTTCGGAAGGGCCAGCCGCTTTTTGGGCTCTCCTGAGGCAAGCAATAAAGCCGCCATTGAGGCGGCCTGTCCGATGCAAATCGTCGTGACGTCGTTCTTTACATATTGCATCGTGTCGTAAATGGCCATCCCCGCTGTGATCGATCCGCCTGGAGAGTTGATGTAAAGCTGAATGTCCTTCTCTGGATCTTCCTGCGCCAGAAAAAGCATCTGCGCAATCACCAGGTTTGCAATGTTGTCATCGATTGGTGTTCCAATGAAGATGATGTTGTCCCGGAGCAGACGCGAGTAGATGTCGTACGCCCGCTCGCCCCGTCCGGTCTGCTCGATGACCATCGGTACCAGCATCAAATATTCTCCTTTTCGCTCACACTCCTGCCCCGATGAGTCGTTCGCCGTATAGGGGAGGTTCTCACGCGGACTGGTGGTACAAAAAGTTGAGAGTCTTTTCGTTGCGGATTCTATCTTTCATCCTATCGAGGCCCCCATCCCGTGTCAATCGCGCCCGCACCGCTTCCACGGTCTGTTTCGTTTGCTTTGCGAGCGAATCGAGTTCCCGCTGGAGTTCCTCATCGCTCACTCCGATTTTCTCATGCTCGGCAACCTTGTCGAGCAGGAGTGCCGCTTTTACCTCTTGCACGGCTTGGTCCTTCTGGCCGGCTCGTAACCGTGCAAAATCCATTTTCTTCAAGTCTTCTTGCCGCATGCCCTGGGCTGCCAGGGCTCGCAGACCCCGCTCCAGCCTTAAATAGATCTGGTGTTCGACTAAAGACTCTGGAACTTCGAAATCATTTCTCTTCACAAGTTCTGCAACCAGTTTGTCTTTAGCTTCGTGCTCAGCGCGATGCTTGCGCTCGGTTTCCATGTTCTCGTGGATCTGTTTCTTCACATCTTCCAGCGATGTGAATTCTCCCAACTCTTTAGCAAAGTCGTCATTCAGCTCGGGCAGGGTCTTCAGCTTCAGCGAATGCACCTTTACCGTGTAGGAAAAAGTTTTTCCTGCCAGACGCTCGTCTGAGAAGTCTGCCGGGTACACGACATCAAAGCTCTTCTCATCTCCCGCCGAGACTCCTCGCAGATGCTCGGTGAATTCCGGCATCGTGTTCTTGCCGCCAATCTCCACCAGCACCTCGTCCATGTGCACGGGTTGGCCTTCCCCCGCCGTCGGTTTTCCATCGAGCGAAACCTGCGCGAAATCGCCATCCTGCAGCGCTCGATCCTCAATCGTCGAAAACGTCGCGTGCTGTTCCCGGACACTCGCCAGTGCCTCGTCCACTTCAGCATCCGTGACGTTGATCTCTGGTTTATCTGCCCTCAGTTCGCGGTAGCCCTCAACCTTTATCTCGGGCAGCACCTCAAACGACGCTTTGAACTTCAATGGCTCACCATCATGGATATGCAGATCTGTCACCCTCGGCTGGGACACAGGTGTTAATCCCTGTTTCTGAGCCTCTTGGCGGAAATAGCGCGGTACTAGAGCCTCAACCACTTCCGTTTTGATGTCTTCTGCGAAACGATGCTTGATGATCGATGCCGGCACATGTCCGCGACGAAAGCCGGGCAGGCGCGCCAGCTTCTGATACTTCTGGATCAACGCGTCAGTCTGACGAACCACTTCTTCTGCTGGTACTTCAACCGCGATTTCTCGCTTGGTGCTCTCTTTGATTTCAGCTGGGCTCACGATTTCCCTTTCAACTTGGGGACAAGAACTTGGAGACGAGCGAGGGCCTGAGCAGCCCCCGATCTGCCAACACTTCAGTTTAAAGATAGGGCAAGAGCACCGTCAACGTGCGTAGGTAGTGATGGTAGTTAGTGCAAATTCTTGAGCCTGAAGATTACTGCAAACATTAGACCGGCCGCGATGCAAGCAGTACGCCCCAGCTCACTGTGAACCATGCGAGAACAGCAGCGAGAACAACAACCGTCACAAAAATTGCTTGTAGCCAGATCGGCCAAGTGAAGGGATCAAGCATTTGACTGGTCCAACATTCTCTCGCGGCGCCCAACTAAGTTACTGTCTAGTATCTTTTCTGAGTACGAGCAGCGTCACTTTCGGTGGACAAAGTAATCGCACTGGCGGCGTGATCATTCCTAACCCCCAATTGGTGTACACCTGTAAGCGTCCGACTCGATTGAGCCCAGTATGATATTTGCGAGCGAGTTCGGGCAGGATGATCGGCCCAAAACCCGGCAAGCGGACTTGTCCACCATGAGAATGACCTGAGAGCTGCAGATCCACGGGATACCCCACTACATGGTCGGCCACGTCCGGTTCATGCATGAGTAACACCGTGGCTTCGTTTTTCGGTACCCGTTCCAGAGTCTTGGCCATATCTGAAGCTCCGACCAACGCATCGTCTGAACCGGCGATCCACAATCTTGCGCCATCTCGCTCAACAGCAATGGACTCGTTCCGAAGCACTGGAATTCCACGGTCTCGTAATGCTCCCGTTACAGTACCTGGATCATTCCAATGGTCGTGATTCCCCAAAATCGCGACCATCTGCACGCCCTTCCATTTCACGAGCTCGTCCGCGCATGGCTCCGCGTGCCGGGCTCCATCGATTCCATACGCTTTTCCGAGAGGACGCGATGTAAAGTCTCCCGTTAGCGCGACAAGGTCGGGCCGCCATTTCTCTGCGATCCGCATTCCCCGGGCCACGCCGGCTTGGTTCATGTACGGCCCATAGTGAATGTCGGAAATCTGCGCGATTTTGAAGCCGTCGAAAGCTTCGGGCAAGCGCGCTAGCCTGACTTCCATTTCTTCTCCAATGGGATGGCGCGGTTCACGGATGAACCCTTCAAATGCAGCCAATCCTCCAGCAGTCAAAATCGTTCGTTCAAAGAACTGTCTTCGTGTGATTCCCACCATTCGAGTCTAGCGCACTCTTTAAAGAGATATGGGCAGCTCACCCGTACAATCGCATTGTGACCCGCTGTCCGAATTGGCTTATTCAACTCAATCGCGAAGTTGTTTCCTGCACACGCTGTCCCCGCCTCGTCGCGTACCGCGAACTCATCGCTCGAGAAAAACGACGCGCGTACCGCGAGCACGAATATTGGGGCAAACCTGTTCCCGGCTTCGGCGACCCGAATGCGCGCGTTCTTATTCTCGGCCTCGCCCCCGGCGCTCACGGTTCAAACCGCACCGGACGTCCTTTCACCGGAGACGCGTCCGGGAATTTCATGTATCCCGTCCTTTACGAAACGGGATTCGCAAGTCAGCCTGCCGCTATCCATCGCGACGATGGTCTGGTTCTCCGAGACCTCTACATCACAGCGGCAGCCCGGTGCGCCCCGCCCGAGAACAAACCCACTCCGCGGGAATTGGCGAATTGCGCTCCGTATCTTGAAAGAGAACTTGAGGGATTGAACAACCTGCGGGTGATCGTCGCGCTTGGAAAAATTGGCTTCGATGCCTATCTGGATTATCTGAAACGGAAAGGCAGTCTCGCCACCAAGAGCCTCTATCCATTCGCCCACGGCGCGAAATATTCGATGCCCGACGGCCGCACCCTGCTTGCGTCTTACCATCCTTCCAACCAGAACACACAGACCGGTAAGCTCACGCGCGTCATGTTTGTGAAAATTTTTCGTGAAGCCCGCCGTCTCGCGGACAAGAATTCACTGGAGGAGTGAGCAGTTTCTACGTCCCTCGGTTTCTGCCACACTTGATGAATTTTTCATGACTGCCGATCTTTGTTCGTAGCATACGCCGCCCGCCTTGTTACATTGACGTGTGACGGCGGTCACGAACGGCTCGCAGCGTAAGCAGATATGGTGTTCATGAAAATGAAAATGAAATTCAATTTCATAACCGTCCTGCTCTTCTCGCTCATTTTCTCCGTCCCAATGTTGCATGCCCAAGCTCCGAATCCCGGCATCCAGGACAACAGCTTCCTGATCGAGGAGGCCTACAACCAGGAATTCGGCGTGGTCCAGCACATCAGCACATTCACTTACTTTCCTGAAAGCGATGATTGGGCTTACTCCTTCACTCAAGAATGGCCTGTTCCCGGAATTCGCCATCAACTCAGTTACACGCTGAACACTGTCCGCCCTGGAGTTTCCGCCGATCAGGGGGCTGGTTTTGGCGATGTCGTACTGAACTACCGTTACCAGTTGGTCGGTAACGGAGAAGCTCGAATCGCAGTGGCTCCGCGCTTCAGCCTCATCCTGCCTACCGGCGACTCGACCCTAGCTCGCGGCGCTGGTGCTACGGGCTACCAGACGAATCTCCCGATGAGTGTTGTGCTGAATCGGAGATTTGTGACGCACTGGAACGCCGGTTCCACCTTCATTCCGCACGCGCGCAACATCGAAGGGCAACGCGCGTCCATCGTTTCCTACAATCTCGGCCAAAGCGTCATCTGGCAAACTACGTCGCGCTTCAACGTTATGTTCGAAACGTATTACGTGCGTGGACAGGGCATCGCAGCACCTGGAAAAACCGAGTGGAACAGTACGCTCTTCCTCAACCCAGGAGTTCGCTGGGCGTACAACTTTAAAAGCGGGCTGCAGATTGTTCCCGGGATCGCCATGCCGATTGGAGTCGGCCCGAGTGAAGGCTTGAAAGGAGTTTTCCTCTACCTAAGCTTCGAGCACCCGTTTAGAAAGTTGCCAGCAATGTGAAGCGGGCGATTTACGGTGGGAAGCTGCGAACGAATAGATTTCAGTCGTAGGTGCTCTAGCTACTAACTGCTAACTACTAACTACTGACTCCCGCTCTCCCACCAGCACTGGTTCTCGTTCCAGCCGCACGCCCCAGATTTCTTCCACGCGCTGCTGAATCTGTTCTGCTAACGCGAGTACTTCGGACGCCTTGGCTCCGCCCCGGTTCACAATGGCCAAGGCGTGGCGGCGTGAAATGCCGACATGATCAAAGCCATACCCTTTTGAAAATCCCGAATGTTCCACCAGCCACGCCGCTGAAATTTTTCGTTGCGCCTCGAGCGCCGGATAACTCGGGATCGCCAGGTTCTTGGCTGCGGCCCTTCGCTCTACCTCAGCAAACTGCTCGACACTCAGCACTGGATTTTTGAAAAACGATCCCGCGCTTCGACAATCTTCATCTCCTGGGACCAGCAGCATTCCTTTACTGGCACGGATTTTCCGCACGGCTTCTCGCACTTGGGCGAGGGTTGGCGACTCGCTCCATCCGGCAAAATGTTTTTTCAGATCGCCATACGCGATTCTCGGCGCGCCATCATGCTTGAGCGCGTAGCTCACTTTGACGATCACATATTTCCCACGTTCCTTGGCATTGAACACGCTGCTCCGGTATGCAAACCCACAATCCCCTTTTTCGAACTCTCGTGACTCGAGCGTAGAAACCTCAATAGCTTCGACCGCTTGGATCGTCTCGGACACTTCCTGGCCGTATGCACCCACATTTTGCACCGGTGTTCCACCAACGCTGCCTGGAATCCCGCTTAGGCACTCGAGCCCAGCGCAATGATGCGCGACCGTCGCCGCTACAAATCCATCCCAGTCTTCTCCTGCACCCGCGTCGAAATATGCAACTCCATGCCCATGCCGGTGATTGATTCCTTTGATTGCTATTTTTAAGGCCAGTCCCGGCCATCCCTCATCGGAAACAACCAGGTTGCTTCCTCCGCCCAGGACAAAGAGCGGTAGCTTGTGCGATTGCGCAAACCGGATTGCCTCGCGAACATCATCCTCGAAACGCGCTTCCGCGAAATAACGCGCCGGCCCGCCGACTTGCAGCGTCGTCATCCCCGCAAGCGACACATGTTCCCGAATCTCCATTGCTCTCCACTATACCGTCCCGATCCGGCCGACCCACCACTGACCACTGACCACTGACCACATTGCCCTTTGCTGGAGCCGGCAGTTGAAGCCCGAAGCCTCCTCCTCCGTTACAATAAAATGATCGTTCAGCAAGGAGCACGCATGTACCCGGAACTTATGGTTGTGCCGATGCGCGAAGAGCTCACTCGTCTCGGCATCAAGGAACTTCGCACCGCAGAAGAAGTCGATAACCAAATCACCAATCACTCAGGAACAACCATGGTCGTCGTGAATTCCATATGTGGATGCGCAGCCGGTCGCATGCGCCCCGCCGTTCGCATGGCTCTGCAACACGGCACGAAACCGGATCACGTCACCACGGTATTCGCTGGACAGGATACCGAAGCCACCGAACGCGCACGCTCGTACTTCACAGGATATCCTCCGTCTTCTCCGTCCATCGCGATTTTGCGCGATGGCAAGCTCGTGTACATGATGCAACGCCGCGATATTGAAACTCGCGAAGCTCACTCGATTGCGGCCGATCTGGTCTCGGCCTTCGACCAGCATTGCCGTCCGAAGGAGACGGCCAATCGCTAGTTTTCTCTCATGAGCGAACTCAGCCTCGACCGCCAAACGCCCGACGCGCTCATGCTGTTCGGCTTTTGGTATCGAGCTCTTCCCAGCGACAAACTCTCGCGTGGCGAAATTGCCAAATGCATGTTGCTCGGAATTCCGCTCGCGATCGGACGCGACGCAAACGGCCGCGCATTCGCCTTACGTGATTCCTGCCCTCATCGCGGGATGCCTTTAACTTGTGGATGGTTCGACGGTCGCCAGGTGGAGTGCAGCTACCACGGTTGGAAGTTCGACGCGCATTCCGGACAGTGCACGCTGATCCCGTCGCTTACGTCCGACCAGAACCTAAAGATCGATCGCATTTACGCGGGAAGCTTTCCATGTGAAGAGCGCGACGACTTCATCTGGGTGTTCATCCCGGAGCCAGGGCCGCAGGGCGCCGGATTCACTGCGCGTAGCGAAGCGCCGAACCCCGCGCCCGCGGTTCCCACATTCAGCGACAAATACAAGATTGCTTACCTTACAGCCGATCTCCCCTGCAACGTCGACCACGGCATCATCGGCCTGATGGATCCTGCGCACGGTCCTTTTGTTCATCAGGCATGGTGGTGGCGTACTCGCCACAGCATTCATGAAAAACGCAAAAACTTCGAACCGATTCCGAATGGCTTCCGGATGAGCGCGCACACTCCCTCATCGAATAGTGCGCCTTACAAGCTGCTTCGTATGTATGCAGACGCAGATTCGATTACTACCACGATTGATTTCGTGCTTCCCAATTTGCGCTTCGAGATTATCCGTGCGGGCAAGTATTGGTTTGCGAGCCTGACTACAGTTACTCCGATCACGGGCAATCACTGCCGCATCGATGTCGTTGCCGCGTGGAATCTTTTTCAATGGCTGCCGTTCGCGCCGTCTCTCCTGAAATTTGTGTTCGCCAAATTCGTTGAGCAGGATCGCCGCACGATGGAGCTTCAGTCCGAAGGACTGAAATACAATCCTCACCTCATGCTGATCGACGATGCTGACCGTCCAGCGAAATGGTATTTCGGATTGAAGCAGTCTTACCTGGATTCAAGAAGCACGGGTACTCCGATGAAACACCCAATGTCAGGTCCGGTTGAACTGAAATGGCGAAGTTGATGCGACGGAACTAACAACTAGTTACCAGCTACTAGCGACCTTTTGTAATCCCACTCTTTTCCGCTCTCCCCAGACATCCTGCACGAAACGTGCGGTCATCCACACGGTGCACACGTTGAGCCTGCGCCTTTGAAATCAGCGGATAGTGCTTTACGTCAAACAAATATTCCGCGACGAACCACAAATGCTGGTCGGTGGTCATCCAGTCGAGATGGTCGAACCGTTTCATGTGAACCGGAACCGAAAAGCGACGCAGCGTTCGTTCACGCCGCAAATTGAAGTACGTATCGAAATAGCTCATCGCCAGTTCACGCAACGTTCGATATACCGGTTCGCGATAACGACAGCCCGTATAGTTCGACTTCGCAATGGTGCCCCAGTGCCCGTCGATTTTATAAATCGCAATTACATGGTCGGTGTCATGCTCGGCCTCAAGGTCCCAGATCAGTGGCGGATACCCGATTGCTCGCAACGCGGCGGCTCCCAGCATCGCTCCCTCAAAACAGTGTGAGGTTTCCTCCTTCAACACGCGCCGCGGAGCCCACCCGGTGTCTGCCAGGTGATAAGGCATGTCATCGATGTACTTTTGAATGCCGTATGGAGTTTTCAGGCTGCGCAGCTTGCGCAACTCGGCCGGAGTAAACGCATCAAGCGGATTCTTTTTGGCCATTGTGTGAGGGAAGTTTAACGGAATGATCGCGGCTCGCAACAGTAACAGTTCCGGATCAGTTGTTCGCTGACTTCATCTCGCCGGAGTGTTCTTCTCTTTGAAGATGGTGCCATCCCGAACTACATGGGCACATCTCATCAACAATAGGCGTCATCCCGAAGACTCGCGTTTTCGCCAGCGAGTCGAGAGCCTGCCCTGAGCGAAGCCGAAGGGGATCTCGCGCGCAGCGCCTCGCGTGACCTCAACGGAACAACTCTGCCAATTCCCGTGGCGAATCGACAAGGACGTCGGGTAACGGCGTTTCCAATGTATGTGGCGCAAACCCGTACGTGACGCCGCAGGTCCACAATCCCGCATTCACGCCAGTAAGAGTGTCGTTGGCAGAATCACCAATGATGATGGTCTCTTCTGCCAAACAGCTTGTCTCTTCCAAAATCTTTTGCGCGCCCTCCGGATCCGGCTTTTTCGTCTGAAAGCTATTGCCCCCATAAATCCGAACAAAATAACCACCCAGTCCTAGCGCGTGCGTGATGTCGCGGGACGGATTGACAGGCTTGTTCGACAGGATTGCCATCTTTCTCTGCGTTCCATTCTTCGACGCAGTCAGGGCAGCGAGCATTTTCGGTATTCCGTCATACACCACTGTGTGATCGAGTTTGTGGATCCGGTAGTACCCTAAGAAATATTCCAGCGCCCGAGCCACGAGCGAGTCATCTGCCGGATCGCCCAGCGCACGTCTCACCAGCATGGGGGCGCCATCGCCAACGTAGGTGGCGATCAGATCTCCCGGCAATTCTGGTTTGTCGAAGTACCGCAGCGTGGCATTCACAGAATGAATCAGGTCCAAGCGCGAATCGATCAGCGTCCCATCGAGATCGAAAATGAGCAGGCGAATCTCACGCGGATCGAATTGGCGATGAAATCGGATCAAGGGTGTACTGATCAGAATAAATGATTGGAACGGAGCCGCTAGCATTCAGCCCGAACTGGAGCTGAGAACCGGAAACTGAGAACTGAGAACTGAGAACTGTTCCACTCCCTACCCCGAATTCTGTATTCTCATCCTGTCGGCTGCATTTACAATGATGAAGGGACCCTCCTAATTTATCTACGGGGCACTGGATGGCGACGACAAAGACGGATCCTAAGCTGGCCAGTGTGGCCGAAGTCGAATCCAACAAAAAATCCAAGAAACACTACGAAGGGCTCAGCCGGGAGCAGCTCGTCGAGGCCTATCGCCTGATGTACACCTCGCGTCGAATCGACGACCGCGAAATCCTTCTCAAGCGACAGCAAAAGATCTTTTTCCAGATCTCCGGCGCTGGCCATGAAGCGATCGGTGTTGGTGCGGCCTTCGCCCTGAAAACCGGGTCCGACTGGTTCTATCCCTACTATCGAGATCGAGCTCTTTGTTTAGCGCTCGGCGCCACGCCGCTTGAAATGTTGCTCCAGGCAGTCGGAGCTGCGGACGATCCCGCATCAGGCGGCCGTCAGATGCCATCGCATTGGGGATATCAGCGACTCAACGTCGTCACACAATCGTCGCCAACTGGTACGCAGATTCTGCAAGCCGTTGGCTGCGCTGAGGCGGGACGATACCTCGCTCGTCATCCGAAAGCTGCTGAAAAGCATGACGGTGATTATCGTCAATTCAAAGACGTGAAATTTACCGGCGACGAACTCACGTACGTCTCGCTCGGCGATGGCACCTCCAGCGAAGGTGAATTCTGGGAGGCGATGAACACTGCCTCCAATAGAAAACTGCCTATCATCTTCGTGATCGAGGACAACGAGTACGCCATTTCGGTTCCCGTGGAAGTTCAGACCGCTGGTGGGAACATTTCTCGCTTGGTATCCGGATTTCCTAACTTCCATTTCGAAGAAATCGACGGAACCGATCCGATCGTCACGTACGGTGCCTTCAAGCGTGCTGCCGCATATTGCCGTTCAAACCAGGGGCCGTCCTTCATTCATGCGCACGTCATTCGGCCATATTCCCACTCTCTCTCCGACGATGAACGCCTGTATCGCCCCGATAGTGAACGTCAGCGTGATGCCCAGCGCGATCCTGTGACCCGCTTGCAGATGTTTCTTCTGCGGGAAGGCATCCTCGACGAAAACGGTATCAACAAGATCGAAAAGGAAGTTGAAGAACAGATGCAGGCGGCGGTTGATCGCGCGCTCGAAGCGCGTTTCCCGCAACCAGAGTCGATCACGAACTTTGTCTATTCGCCAGATCTCGACCCGACGTCTTCCACCTTCGAGCGTCAGCCCGTATTCGCCGCGCCGGATGCTGCAGGTGAGGGCAAAAAATCTCCAGCTTCGCAGCCCAAGACCATGGCCGACCTCATCAACGCCACATTGCGCGATGAGATGCGTCGCGACGAGCGCATTGTGATCTTCGGCGAAGATGTGGCGGACTGCAGTCGCGAAGAATATCTCAAGCAGAAGCTCATCAAGGGCAAAGGTGGCGTCTTCAAACTGACCTCCGGCCTGCAGATGGAATTTGGCTCAGACCGTGTTTTCAACTCGCCCCTTGCAGAGGCCAACATCGTTGGACGCGCCACCGGCATGGCCACACGCGGACTGAAGCCGGTCGTCGAAATCCAGTTCTTCGATTACATCTGGCCTGCGATGATGCAGCTCCGCGACGAACTGCCAATCATCCGCTGGCGTTCGAACAATGCATTTTCTGCGCCGGCTGTGATTCGTGTCGCCATCGGCGGATACCTCACCGGCGGAGCCATCTACCATTCTCAATGCGGCGAAAGCATTTTCACGCATATTCCCGGATTGCGCGTGGTGTTTCCGTCGAACGCACTGGATGCTGCAGGTCTCTTACGTACCGCCATTCGTTGCGACGACCCGGTACTCTTCCTCGAGCATAAACGTCTCTACCGCGAAACCTTCGGTCGCGCCCCGTACCCGGGACCAGACTTCATGATTCCGTTCGGCAAAGCAAAAATTGTTCAGCCCGGCACGGACTTGACGGTCGTCACCTACGGAGCAGTCGTGCCTCGCGCACTGCAAGCCGCTCAAAAGTTGGAACGCGAAAACGGAGTGAAGGTGGAACTGATCGACCTGCGTTGTCTCAATCCGTTCGACTGGGAGACCATCGCAGGCTCGGTTTCAAAAACAAATCGCGTGCTGGTCGCCTACGAAGATTCTCTGAGTTGGGGCTACGGAGCGGAAATCGCGGCCCGTGTCGCCGATGAACTTTTCGATAAGCTCGATGCTCCCGTGCGCCGAGTGGCCGCGAAAGACACGTTCGTTGCCTATCAGCCTATTCTTGAGAACGCAATCCTGCCGCAAGCAGCGGATTTGTTCCGCGCTATGAAGGAATTGGCGGAATATTAGCGGTCTGCCCAGTTCGGACCCGATATTGTTTGTCATTCCGAGCGCAGCGAGGAATCTCTATTTAGGGAAAGAAGAAAGCAGTTTGCTTCACGAGTAGACACTACTTCGCTTTACCCCTCCCCCGCCTCCACGCACAGCATCCAGCGAAATCGGGCCCGCTCCAAAGAAGATCAGGACGAAGGCCATCGTTCCCAGCGCCACTGGCAACTCGTAGCCGCCCTTCAATCCGTGGTGCAACTCGACCTTGAAAACGATGACCAACATCTCGATCAGAACCGCAATTGAGAAGCAGCGGGTAAACAAGCCGATCAAAATCCCGAGTCCTCCGAAGAACTCCGCTCCAGTCGAGAAGTATGCCATCCAATGCGGAAGGCCGATCTTGCCAACGAACTCCATGTGATGTTGAAAGCCGCCCCCGAACACCTTGGGGTAGCCATGAGCGATCAGAATGACTCCCAGTACGACGCGCAAGACAAACAATGCGAACGGTTGCAGGCGATCGAGATAACGCAAGAGCCCTCCAACGAACGAATGAATAGATTAACGCAATGGAGGGCCCTGCGAGACTGCTATGGAATGAACGATCCTTCAATGAAAAGCATGATCAACAATCCCAGATTGCAAATCTGAAATCTGAAATCGTTCTTACTCGACCGCGTAGTCGATCCGAATTCCTCGCTTCGCCATCTGTTCAAGGAATTCCGTTGCGGGCACATCTCGTTCCTGAAGGACAGCGCCGCGTTTTTCGATCGTCTCTGACGCGAGCATCTGCAGCACAATCGAGGCTGGAAATGCTGTCGTGCGCATCATGGCGCTCATATCGCTTTTCGGATCGTAATGATCGACCATGGTAAAGCTCGCCACTCTGCCTTTGAGCTTTCCGCCAAGCAATCCGCGCACTCCCGGAGCTTTCACAGATTCATGGGCTTCGAGTCGCATGATGCAAACGTCCGGTCCCTTGCTGGCGAACTTGCCTTCGAAAATTTTCGACATGACAGCGCGCGGTGTAACGTGCGTTCCATTGACTCGCATTTTCTCGCTCGAGAACAGGCCAAGCTCTTTGAGTTCACAGAGCAGATCGTAATGTCCTGGATAGCGTAGCGTTTTCTCGAAACACTCGCCCACACGGCCTTCGAACGTTTCCGGCAGCGTCGACGTTCCTCCAGAAGTATGAAACGCAACGAGCGGAGCGAACCCCGGCATATGAAACTCTTCCGGCTCCGTGAGCGGCTCAATGACCGTAAGTTTGCCACTTCTCAGAATCCTTGCTGGCTCGACGTATTCATTGATCAAACCTTCGACCGAAAATACAAGTTGATAATGGAACGGCGGCATCGGTTTTTCCGGAAGCCCGCCCACATAGAGCTTTAAAGCGTCGGCCCGCCCATCGAGCCGTCGTACCAACTCACCACCCAGAATCGACGCCATTCCCGGCGACAGTCCACAGTCCGGCGCAATCGCGACTCCGCGCTTTTCAGCCTTCGCCGCGAGGGCGAGTTCTTGACGAACTACTGTGTTATTTCCGCCCAGATCGGCGAAGTGGCAGCGGGCTTCGATCGCCGCGCGCGCCAGTCCCAGGTTTAAAAAATAGGGAACCGCGGACAGAGCGCCATCGTGGCCTTTCATCAGCTTCGCAGTGGCCTTTTCGCTCGATGCATCCAGCGCGACCGCGCGCACTTTCTTGTCGCCCGTGATGTGGTTCACTCGCGCAGCCACATCCTTGGCGCGCTTCACATCATTGTCTGCCAACGTAACCGACCGGACTTCAAGTTGTTTGGCCATATCGTAGGCCGCCGCCGATCCCATCATCCCGGCGCCAATCACAAGTAGTTTCATGGGAGATCCTTTCTGAACATGACTCGAGCGCGGCAGCTCACACCACCGTTGCGGGTTTCGCAAAAAAGCACGAATCAACTCTTCAGAGTACGGTTCAGCATGTCTCAAAAGATGTGACCAACCTCACTAGCCTGAAGCGGAGTCCGTGTAGTGGCGCACACCCTTTCCACACTGAGTTCCCGGCTTCCCTCCTCTCAGTAATGGTTTTTAAGTGAAGAGCCAAATCCTTGTCCTGCTTGAACTTCGCACTCGTTCAAGTACCTCCGTACCGTCTCTAGTACTTCAGTTACTTCACTCGCGGCGCGATCGTACTCTGGGTGTGAGTACCGCAACGTATAGCAATGTAAAGCCATTGAACCACAATATATAGATGTAGATTGCATTTCCCCATTTTTACGTTTCCAGAAAAACGGCAAAAAACCCAATAAAACACGGAGATTCGCTTCGAGCCGGGGTTTTTTCGGCTTGAGATATGCTCGGCTCACTGAAATTCACTCGAACGCGAAACGTAGCGAGGAATTTCCTCCCAAGTTCCTCTCAACCGCCGCGAAGTGCGGCGCAAGCAGAGGAGTGAGTCTGTGGAAGGCACAACGAATATGGCCGACTCAAGAGAAGTCATGAACATTCGCCAGGCTTCGCAGTACCTGGGAGTCAGTCCCGACACGCTTTACAAGTACGTGGGTGAACAAAAAATCCCCGCGTTCAAGCTGGGCAATCGTTGGCGTTTCAAGAAGTCCAAGCTCGATGAGTGGATGGAAGAGAAGTCGAACGAGATGGAAGTAAAGACGCGAAAGAAACCCAAGGCAGCCGTAAAGGCCGCCGGGCAACAGTAAAGGCGGGCACATGTTTGGATTCGGGTCAAAGACGATTGTAGGTCTGGATGTGGGCTCTTCGAGCATCAAGGCAGTGGAGTTGAAAAAGGGCCGCAACGGTATTGAAGTCGCTCACCTCGGATTGGAGCCGCTCGCTCCAGATATCGTGGTCGATTCGATGATCGTCGACTCCGGCACCGTGTCGAGCGCGATCTCGAAGCTTTTCACCGACAACCTGATCAAGGCCAAGAGCGTGGCCACGGCGGTAAGCGGTCACTCTGTGATCGTGAAGAAGATATCGCTGCCTTCCATGAGCGATCAGGAACTGGCCGAGACCATTCAGAAAGAGGCCGCCCAGCACATTCCGTTCGATCTGGGCGACGTGAATCTCGACTACCAGATCCTCTCGGAAGACGCTGGCAACCCGCAGATGGACGTGCTCCTTGTCGCCGTCAAGAAGGACAAGATTTTGAACTACACCAACGTACTCTCGATGGCCGGCAAAACCCCGGCTATTGTGGACATCGATGCGTTGGCGCTCCAGAACTGCTACGAGTACAACTACGATCCCGCGCCGGGCCAGGTGGTTGCGCTTTTGAACCTAGGTGCCAGCGTGATGAATATCAACATCGTGAAGGGCACAACACCGCTCTTCCCGCGTGACGTCAGCGTGGGCGGCCATCAATACACGGACTCGCTCCAGAAGGAACTGGATCTGAGCTTCGATGATGCCGAGGCGCTCAAACTAGGCCGCAAGGTTGGCACAGTGAGCGAGGACGCCAAGACACCGATTTTGCAGCAGGTGACCGAGATCATCGTGCTGGAAATTCAAAAGACGTTTGATTTCTTCCGCGCCAGTTCGGCGGGAGAGCACATCGAGAAGATTTACCTGGCGGGCGGTTCGTCGAAAGTGCCTGGGTTGGTTGAGGCACTCCGCCAAGAGTTCTCGATGCCAGTAGAGCTGTTCAATCCGTTTCAGAAAATCGCGCCCCCTGCCGATGGAATCGGGGCCGACCTGGTTGAGCAGAACGCTGGGCAATTGGCCGTAGCCGTAGGTTTGGCCTTGAGGAGTTTTGAAAACCTATGATCCGAATCAATCTGCTGGGAGCGCCCAAACCGAAAAGCAAGAAGGCATCGATGTCTTCGATGCCCTCGGTCGACATCGGCGAAGCAGGTTCGCCGACGCTGAAAATTCTCGTCGTACTGGTATTAGCTGGCGTCGTCAATGGCGGCTACTGGTACCAGCTTGACAAGCAGAAGCAGTCGATCGCCATCAAGATGCAGCAGGCTGAGCAGAAGAACCGCGAGTTGGCCGACGTCAAGGCGCGCTATATGGAGCGCCAGCGCCAGGCCGACAACTATAAACGCCGCGTCGATGTCATCGATCAGCTGCGCAAAGCTCAGACCGGACCGGTCGAATTACTTGCGATGGTCGGACAGACCGTCAACAACACCGAGGCAGTTTGGCTTAACAACGTGAAGGATCAGGGCAACACGGTGGATATCGAAGGAATGGCTCTGAGCTCCGATGCAGTGGCGAACTTGATCACGAACCTGCAGAAGACGGGCTTCTTCAAGACGATCGAAATCAAAGAGACAGTCCAAGACGAGCAGGTTAAGGACATGCAAGCATTTCAGTTCACTCTGACCTGCGAAAGAGCGAAGTCGTAGGCAACGAGGCGAAAGACTATGGCGAATTTCGGGGAAATGACGGGAGTGAAACAGTGGGCAGCACTGCTGGCCGGCTTCGCCGTGCTGACAGCAGCCCTCTACTACACCGTCTTCAAAACGCAGCGCGAAGCGAATGTGGCGGCACAATCCAGGCTCGATAGCAAATTGCGAGAAAACGCCGAGCTGGAAACGTACCGTCCGAAGTTGGCTGAGATCGAACGCCAACTGGTCAGCCTCAAACAGCAACTCGAAATCGAGCGGCGCATTGTGCCTGACGAGAAAGAAGTCGACAACTTCATGCGCATGTTGTCGGGAGAGGCCCGCAAGTCGGGAATCGAGATTCGCCGATACACAGCTAAACCTGTGGCAAACCGCGAATTCTTTACCGAAGTGCCGTTCGATGTGGAACTCGACGGACCGTACTACTCGATGCTCGGCTTTTTCGATCGAATCGGGAAACTGGAGCGCATCGTAAACGTTTCGGGATTGCTGGTATCCACGACAAAAAAACCGGGTGACGCTAAAGCGAAAAAGAAATACGACTACGCGCCTGGAGAGACTGTCGTTGCCACCTGCACCGCTACAACATTCTTCAGTCATGATCCGGCTCCCGCTCCGGCGGCAGCAACGGGCGGAAATGCGGCCAAAGTTGCCGCCAAGAAGTAAAGGGGAGGATGCGATGAATCGGAAAATGGGCATTCTCGTAATCACATTGGCGGCGGCCACTGCATTCGCTCAGACGACGAGCGCTGGACAGAGCTCCGGCAACGCGAAAGCGCCTGCGGCGAAGCAGGCGAACGCTGCGTCCGCCTCGAGCCACGTCCAGGCACCGAAGCCTTCGGCCGCGGCAAGCGCCAAAGCTCCTTCTGCATCGACTCCTGTGGCCAGCACTTCGGCTCCAGTCCAGAAGAAGGCTTCCGCGCCGACCAAGTCGACCGGCTCCAAATCCGTCGCCGCGCAAACGAAGACTTCTTCTGCCGCGAAAACATCCGCGAAGCAGGCATCCGCACCGCCAGTCAAAGCGGCTCCCAAAGTTAAGGCAACCAAGGGCGGCGAGAAACAGAGTGCCGGCAAAAAGGAAGAAAAGTCTGACAACTCGGACCAGGCGAACGACGAGAAAAAATATTCCATGACGGGTAAGCGAGATCCCTTTCTCAGCCCGGTCGTGGGTCACACGGGCGGTTCGGGATGCAGCACAGGCAAGAAATGCCTCGAAATCGGGCAGATCGCGCTGAAGGGCGTAGTTCATGGCGAAGCTGGATTTATTGCAGTGGTGACGAACGCGTTGAACAAGGCGTATTTCCTCCGGGAAAACGATCCAGTGTTCAACGGCTACGTGGTGAAAATCACGGGCGATTCGATCATCTTCAAAGAGACGTACCAAGATCGGCTTGGCAAGTCGTTTACGAGAGAAGTAACGAAGAAAATCACGACGCCGGCCGTGTAGAAGTCCGGGACCCGCGGCGACGCGGGATGGGGAAGAGTTTCCAGAAACACACGCGTCAGGCAAGCGCCTCGCGTGGGGAGAATAGAAATGCGAAAGCAATTGCTGGGTGTTTTCCTACCGCTGCTGGTGCTGGCACTGATTGCCGCAGCGGCTGAGACCGAGAGCGCGAGCACTGTGCGCGCGGCACTGCAGAAGGTCGCAGTGACCCGTGGCACCGATAGCATCAGCATCGAAATCACTGCCCGCGGGGCAGTGTCGCCGAAGCTGAGCACGCTGGCATCGCCAGCGCGCGTGATTGTCGACCTGCCCAATACGGTCATGGCGACTTCACAAAGCCACGTCGCGATCACGGACGACAACATCAAAGGCGTCCGCGTTGGCATGGATGGCCAAAAAACTCCAAACACGCGTGTCGTGGTGGACTTGGCCAAAGCCTGCCGCTACGAACTGCTTCCCGGCGAAGACAACAAGTTCACCTTAAAGCTGTATACGGGTGCAGAAACGGCTAAGGCACAATCCAAGCCGGCCCCGAAAGCTCCTGTTGCGAAGCTGGTAACAGCTTCCGCGCCGGGCGCTCCAGCGAAGCCAGTCTTGGTCGCTGCCGCCGAGAGCAAGCCGCCCGTCGCCGAAGCGAAGTCCGATGCTTCTTCGCCGACCGCTTTCGTCTTCGTCGAACCTTCTTACGCGCCGAAGAACGAAACCGAGAAAGCGGAAGTCGAGCCTGTTGTGAAGGCTCAGGAAGCCGCCGCAAAGTTTGCCGACAAGCCTGCCTCTGAACTGGTTGCGATGAAGCCCAGCGCATCGCTACAGGCCCAGGGCGGCGCGTCGCAACCGGCTGTCAACCTTGCTGCCGAGCAAAAAGCTCAGCTTGCGCAGAATCCCGCGACCTCAGGTGCGAAGTACACGGGTGAGCCGATCTCGGTGAACCTGAAAGACGTCGACCTGAAAGATTTCTTCCGCCTCATTCACGAGATCAGCGGCTTGAACGTCGTTCTTGATCCCAACGTGCACGGTTCGCTCACAGTCGTTCTCGATGACGTACCGTGGGATCAGGCGCTCGACATCGTTCTGAAGAACAATGGCCTTGCTCGCCAACTGGATGGCAACGTCCTGCGCATTGCAACCATTGACACTCTGAAGAAGGAAGCCGATGCCCGTCGCGCCCAGCTCGAGTCCGAAGCTTTGGCAGTTGAGAAAGTGACTGTCACTCGCTTCTTAAGCTACGCGCACTCGAAAGATGTTGTTCCGACACTTAAGAAGTTCCTTACGCAGCGCGGCGATATCATCGCGGATGAACGGACAAATGCTCTGATCATCTCCGACATCCCGGCCGTCATGCCGAACATGGATCGACTCATCAACCAACTGGATCGCAAGACCCAGGAAGTTGAGATCGAAGCCCGTGTCGTGGCTGCTACTCGCAGCTTCGCTCGCGACATCGGAACGCAGCTTGGCCTTGCGTGGGGTAACAGTCCTGCTGCAATCGGCGGCGCTGCTGGAGCAAGCCCGATTCAACAAGGTGGCCTGTCCCCGAACTACATCACCAGCGGCAGTGGCACCACAATCCCGCTGTTCTCGAACCTTCCGGTTACGAGCCCGACCAGCGGTTTGTCGCTCATCAATGCTACAAATAACTATCGCATCGACTTCATCCTGACGATGGCCGAGTCGCGCGGGCTTCTGAAGATTCTGTCTCGTCCTCGAGTCGTCACGCAGAACAATATCCAGGCTTTGGTTCGCCAAGGTGTGCGCGTGCCGATCGTTACACAGGCACAGTTGGGTGGACCGCCCACCGTTAGCTACGTGGATGCGTTCCTGCGCCTAACCGTCACTCCGCAGATCACGTCGGAAAACACCATCTTCCTGAACGTGGACGTGGAGAACACGACGCCTGACTTCGGTCGCACCGTGCAGGGCAACCCCACGCTGATCACGCAACAGGCGACCACGCAGGTTTTAGTCACCGACGGTGGCACAGTCGTCATCGGTGGTGTGATCCAAACTCAGAACTCGGTTAACGTTTCACAGGTTCCTCTGCTCGGTGATATCCCGGTCATGGGCAACTTGTTCAAACGGCGCAGCGTCAGCACCTCTAACCAGGAGCTGATCTTCTTCATTACGCCGCGCATCATTCAGACATAACCAACCGACGTTGAAGCAAGAAGTCGCCGGTTCGCCTCGCATGAGGGAACCGGCGATTTTCTTTGTGCACGCTGCGTACTACCAGTCACGCGCCAAGTGACCAAAGCGGTCCTGTCGTAACTCGCAGTTCGCACCTCGCCGCGCGTAACTCAACACCCGCAGCTCTCCTGCTACACTCCCATCCGTGAATCATCAAGGACGACTCAAGCGGTTGCGCGCCGATCTTGTCACGCACCGTCTGGATGCGCTGCTTGTCACTCACCTTCCCAATGTCCGATACCTCTGTGGATTTACCGGGAGCTCGGCAGCATTAGTGGTAACCGAGCATGTCGCCGTGCTGTTCACGGATGGACGCTATCGCACGCAGGCCAGATCCGAGATAAAGGGCGCCAAAGCCGCGATTGTCCCTTTGGCTCCGGTCGCCGCCGCCGGCGAGTGGTTGCGATCCAATCGCAAATCATTCGCCCGCGGTCGCCGTACTCTGGGAATCGAAGGCGACCATTTGTCAGTCTCAGAGCAGGCCCGTCTCTGTCAGGCACTGAGCTCAACATTCCGGCCCAAGACCGTTCTTCCGCTAGTCGAGCAGATGCGGATGCTCAAAGACCAATCTGAACTGTCCGTGATGCGCTCAGCTGCGGATCTCGGAGCGAGCCTCTTCGATGTCACTCTGCGCACCATCGAGCCTGGGCTTCCGGAGGTTGAAGTTGCCGCTGCTATGGAATTCGAAGCAAGGCGACGGGGGGCAGACGCCATGTCTTTCGAAACAATCATCGCGTCTGGCCCGCGATCGTCCCTTCCTCACGGACGCGCATCTCAGCAACGTCTCCCGCGCAACGGGTTCGTAGTCTGTGACTTCGGTGTTATACTTCGAGGTTATTGTTCGGATCGCACACGGACTGTACACGTGGGGCGAGCTTCGCGGGCGGCCCGAGCTTTTTATTCAGCAGTACTCGAGGCGCAGCTTGCGGCAATCGATGCTGTGCGTCCCGGCGTGACTTGCGACGAGGTTGATCACGCAGCTCGCAAGTTGCTCAAACGAAGTAAGTTGGCGCAATACTTCACGCATTCAACCGGCCACGGTGTGGGGATTGAAATTCACGAACCCCCGCGCGTGGCGGCGCAGCAACAAAAAGTCCTGGAGCCGGGTATGGTCATTACCATCGAACCCGGAGCTTATCTTCCCGGACAGTGGGGAGTACGCATCGAGGATATGGTCGTAGTCACCGAGACCGGATGTCAGATCCTGGCGCCTGGTCCGAAAGAACTGATTGAGATCTAGACCGTAACTGGACGTCTTTGTTAGTCCCAAGTCCGGCATGGTTGATTAGGCGAGCCCACCCCAGACGATGAACCAAAAAGAGCTGAAAGAGCTGATCGAATTCTTGATTGAAAAGGATATCGCTGAGTTCGAGTTGGAACGTGGCGATGTCAAAGTCCGGATTCGTAGGGCGGGAGAATCGCACCCACCGGTTCCGGAAACGCGCTTCGTGGCTATGCCCTCTGCGGCTCCATTAGCGGTGGCCAACGATTCCGTTTCAGCTGCAGCTGCGCCACCTACCAAACCGGCAGTTGTACCCCCTCCGGAAGAGAATCTCCATATCGTCAAGTCGCCAATTGTCGGGACGTTTTATGAAGCGCCCTCGCCTGGAGCTCCTCCGTTTTCTAAGCTAGGCGACATGGTTGAAGTGGGACAGGTGTTGTGCATTGTGGAAGCGATGAAGTTAATGAATGAAATCGAATCGGATGTTGCTGGTGAAATCGTCAAGAAGTTAGTTGGCAACGGACAGCCGATCGAATACGGCCAAGATTTGTTTGCCATCCGGGTGCGGAGCTGAGCTCCCGCCCAAATCCAAGGGCGCGCTGATCGCGCCTTTTTGTTTTCGGATCCGCCTGCATGTTCAAAAAGATTCTGGTCGCGAACCGCGGAGAAATCGCGCTGCGTGTCATCTGCGCCTGTAAGGAACTTGGCATTCGCACAGTTGCTATTTACAGCGAAGCCGATCGGAATTCCTTAGCCGTGCGTTTTGCCGATGAGGCGATCTGCATCGGTCCGCCGCAATTGTCACAAAGCTATCTAAACATCCCAGCCGTCATCAGCGCTGCTGAAATTGCGAATGTCGAAGCCATTCACCCCGGCTACGGACTACTCTCCGAAAACGCTAATTTTGCTGAAGTCTGTGAGACTTGCGGTATCAAGTTCATCGGTCCTCCGCCTGAAGTCATTCGTCTGATGGGAGAAAAGGAAAAGGCTCGCGCCGCAATGAAAAAAGCGGGAGTGCCAATCCTGCCCGGATCTGACGGTGTGATTGGCTCGGAAGAAGAAGCCATCGAGTGGGCGCGGCAGGTTGGATATCCCGTCATCATCAAGGCATCTGCCGGTGGTGGTGGTCGCGGAATGCGCATCGTCCGAAACGAAGAAGAATTGCCCGGATTGTTTCGCCAGGCCACTTCGGAAGCTGCTGGCGCGTTCGGCAATGGCGACCTCTACATGGAAAAATACGTCGAGCGTCCGCGCCACATCGAGTTCCAGATTCTCGCGGACACCCATGGAAACGTCGTAAGTCTCGGAGAGCGCGAATGTTCCATTCAGCGCCGACATCAGAAACTTCTTGAAGAAAGTCCCTCCACCCAGGTCACTGCTGAACTTCGTCAACGCATCGGAGAGACACTTAGCAAATCGCTCGGGGACATTGGATATGTGAATGCCGGCACAATCGAGTTCCTGATGGACCAGGATCGGCGTCTGTTCTTCATCGAGATGAACACGCGGATCCAGGTGGAGCATCCTGTTACAGAGATGGTCACCGATGTCGACCTTGTCAAGAGCCAAATCCTGATCGCATCCGGCGCGCGCATGAACGACGTCTTGATGGGCCCGGTCGTGCACCGCGGACACGCCATCGAGTGCCGCATCAACGCAGAACATCCGGAAAAGTTCACACCGTCCGCTGGAAAGATAACTGCTTTCAATCCTCCGGGCGGCACCGGCGTTCGTATCGATACCGCCGCTTACGCAGAAGGCGTGATTCCCCCCTATTACGATTCACTCATTGCCAAGTTGGTCGTCCGTGGGAAGGATCGAGGCGAAGCAATCTCTCGCATGAGCCGAGCGCTGGAAATGTTTGTGGTGCAGGGCATCCACACCACCATCCCTCTCCACCGAAAAATTCTGGCCGATCCCGAATTTCGAGAAGGAAAGATCGATACTGGCTTCATCGAACGATTCTTCGCTCGCCAGGCAGAGCAGAACGCAAAGTCCAAAAGCTGAGCGTCTTCCGCATGCTGCTTCCGCGCCTTTACCCGATTCTCGATGCAGCATACTTCCCGACCTCCTCGAGCCTGTACTCGGCTGCTGAACAGCTTGCGCAAGCGGGAGCAACACTGCTTCAGTATCGGAACAAATCAGGCAATGCCCGCCAGATGCTCGAACATGCTCGCGAACTTAAACGCCTCACCGGTTCCCGCGTCCAATGGATCATGAATGATCGCGCCGACCTATGTCTGGCCGCCGAATTCAACGGGGTCCATGTCGGCCAGGATGATTTGTCTCCTGAAGGTGCCCGCCGCGTGATCGGTCCCACCTTGTTACTCGGTGTATCCACCCACAACCCGGAACAACTAGGTGAAGCGGATAAAACCTCCGCCGACTACCTCGCCATCGGCCCGGTCTTTGCTACGAGGAGCAAACAAAATCCTGATCCGGTGATCGGACTTGCCGGTGTTCGTCGAGCGCGGGAACTTACCCGTAAACCCCTGGTCGCGATCGGCGGCATCACACGAGAGAATGCCCACTCTGTCATCGCGGCCGGAGCGGATACCGTCGCGGTCATTTCTAATCTGGTAAACGAACCCGGGAAATCAGCAGAGGAATTTTTTCGAATATTAAGGTAAAGTCTTGGCGCTGACTCGATTACACGGAGGCCTCTCCTGAGTACAGACATCTCGCATCCCAGGCCCGCAACTTCGGCCGCCGATTGGGAGCGCCATACCCGTCAGGACACCGAACTTGTAAAGGGTCTCGGATTGACGAGCGCCACCATGCTCGTCATGGGATCCATGATCGGCTCGGGCATTTTCATCGTCTCGGCTGAAATCGCCCGCGAGGTGAACTCGCCTGCTCTGCTGATCGGCGCCTGGTTGGTGACCGGTTTCATGACAATCGTCGGCGCCCTCAGTTATGGCGAACTTGCTGCCATGATGCCCCGTGCCGGTGGCCAATATGTCTACCTTCGCGAGTCGCTCGGGCCCCTCTGGGGATTTCTCTACGGCTGGACCTTGTTCCTTGTCATCCAGACCGGAACCATTGCGGCGGTCGGCGTCGCATTTGGCAAGTTCCTTGGAGTGTTCTTCCCCTCCATCTCATCGACCCATTGGATCGTTCATCTCTGGAAAGTACCGCCCATCAAAATCGGTCCAATGGTCCTCGGAAACATGGATGTCGGCCTGAACATGCAGAATCTTGTCGCCATTCTCGTGGTCGTGGCCTTGTCAATCATCAACATCTTTGGAGTGAAGACCGGGGCCCTGATTCAGAACGTCTTCACGATTGCCAAAGCCTCTGCTTTATTCGGATTAGTTTTACTCGGCATCTTCTTGGGCCGCAATGCACACGCGATCGCTGCCAACTTCAGCGGCAACTTTTGGAGAAATGCCGGTCTTACTTCAACGCATGAAATCGGCGCAGGAGTATTTGTATCTACCCTCACTGTTCTGGCAGTCGCCCAGGTTGGGTCGCTTTTTTCCGCCGATGCCTGGAACAACGTCACCTTTACTGCTGGAGAAGTCAAAAATCCGCAACGTAATCTGCCGATTTCTCTCGCGCTCGGCACGGGTGTGGTCATTGCGCTCTACATCGGTTGCAATTTCATCTACCTGAGCACTTTGCCTTTAGACGGATCCGCCGCTGGAGCCACCATCCTGGAGCGCGGCATCAAGTTTGCCAGCGAAGATCGTGTCGGCACCGCAGTCATGACGCAGATGTTCGGTGCAGCAGGCGGCGCGCTAATGGCGATTGCCATCATGCTTTCCAGTTTCGGCTGCGACAACGGATTGATTCTCGCCGGAGCTCGTGTCTACTACGCAATGGCGAAAGACGGTTTGTTTTTCCGCAACGTGGCTCGCCTGCATCCTAAATACAAGACGCCTGCGGTTTCCCTGATGGTGCAGATGGTATGGACCTGCATCCTTTGTATCTCCGGCAGCTACGGGCAGCTTCTCGACTACATCATTTTCGCCGTGCTCGTGTTTTATATCCTGACCATCTTTGGACTGTTTGTGTTGCGACGAACCCACGCGGAGGCGCCGCGGCCCTACAAAGCTGTCGGTTACCCTGTGCTACCCGCCATTTATATTGTGATGGCTTTATTCATTGATGTCGTACTATTGCGCTACAAACCCCAATACACCTGGCCGGGATTGATCATCGTGCTCTTGGGGATCCCGGTGTACTACCTCTGGTCACGGCATTCGGCCACTGCGTCTGAAGCCGCGTGAGGCCTTATCTCGAAGGAGAGACAAGCGAATGAATCTGCTGGCGAAGAAGCCGATTGACGTCATCATGTCGGAAGCGCACGAAACAGGCGAACACAGCCTTAAACGCGCATTGGGGGCCGGAAATCTCGTTTCCCTCGGGATCGGCGCGATCATTGGTACTGGCATCTTTGTTCTGACCGGCGCTGCCGCCGCCCAATATGCAGGGCCTGCCATTGTTTACTCATTTATCTTGGCCGCTGTCGGCTGTGTTTTTGCGGGGCTTTGTTATGCCGAGTTCGCTTCAATGATCCCGGTTGCTGGCTCCGCATATACATACGGCTATGCAACCTTGGGTGAAATCTTTGCATGGATCATCGGGTGGGATTTGATTCTCGAATACGCCTTTGGCGCGGCGACCGTTGCCTCTGGTTGGAGTGGTTACGTTCTTAGCCTTTTGCAAGACTTCGGCATTCACATCCCGCCACAACTGGCCGGCACGCCGGGTGCACAGTTTGTGATGTACAACGGTCGCTGGGAGGCCATCGGTCGAGTTTCCAAGACTCTTGCCCTCCACAACATCGATCCGAGCACGCTGCCGCACCAGACTGGAGTTTTCAACCTGGTTGCGTTTTTCGGCATCGCTCTCATGACGACCATCCTGGTTATCGGCATCAAGGAGTCTGCCAACCTGAACTCCTTCATCGTCGTCGTGAAAGTTGCGGTTCTGCTCATCTTCATCGGCATCGGCATCAACTACATCCTCGGCCATACATCGCAAGCTTCTGCCAATTGGACCCCATTCCTTCCTGAGAACGAAGGTGCGTTCGGCAAATATGGCTGGTCCGGAGTGATTCGAGCCGCAGGCGTGATTTTCTTCGCCTACATTGGGTTTGACGCGGTCTCGACGGCCGCGCAGGAGGCGAAAAATCCGAAACGCGACATGCCAATCGGCATTCTCGGCTCGCTCGTGATCTGCACGATTCTCTACATCCTGGTTTCTGGCGTCCTCACGGGCCTCGTGAAGTACACGACTCTCAACGTTCCTGATCCCATTGCTGTTGGAATCGATCAAACCGGCGTGAAGTGGGGCAGCTTCCTCGTGAAACTCGGCGCGATCTGCGGACTGACGAGCACCATGGTGGTCATGTTGCTCGGACAATCGCGAGTTTTCTTCTCCATGTCGAGAGATGGCCTTCTTCCTCAATGGGCGAGCGCGATTCACACGAGATTCCGCACACCGTACATCTCCTCGATCTTCGTAGGAATCTTCGTAGCGATTTTTGCGTCCGTCATTCCGATTTCCATCCTTGGTGAGCTGGTGAGTATCGGAACGTTGCTGGCGTTCGTCATCGTATGCGCCGGCGTCTGGATGATCCGAAGAACAAATCCGGATCTACCACGTCCATTCAAAACTCCGATGGTTCCATTCGTGCCGATCATGGGCATGGCAATCTCTCTCTTGATGATGCTCGGATTGCCTTTCGACACTTGGCTACGGCTTGTGATCTGGCTAATCCTCGGCATGGCAGTTTATTTTGGCTATGGGCGCTTTCACAGCCGTGTCCAGACCATGTCCGCACAACGCGGGCGCGCCATGGCCGATTAGCTTGATTGGTAATTGAACGGCAATAAAAAACCCCGACAGCCTGTAGCGTGGAGCCTTTTGGGCGTGACTGCCGGGGTAGTTGCCGTTTTGTTAATTTGATTCTAAGTTGCGGTTGCGTCACCAATCTGCCGTGTTCCCAACAAGTGCGCCTGTTTCTGGCGTCTTGGCGTTTGTTGGCGTGCTGACTACATCAAATCGATCGCTAAAAAAATGAGCGCAAACTTTCGGTAAGATCCTGCATTTTAACTTCAATCCGAAGGAAATCCACGTGACCCCAATCTTTCCCCTTGGCACATGTTGACGCTTGCAATTGAAAACGAAAATTACGTTTTTCACAGTATAGCGCTGCAAGTCGGATGAGAGGAATATGGTTCAGGAAGGGCTGATCCGGCTACCTCTCCAACCATCGCGGTCGGGTCGGTTCGGGCGAGAACCGCTTCTCAACGGCGGTTGAGAAGCGGTTTTTATTTTGTCTTGCAGCCGGCGAAGTTTTTCTTATCTAACCGCGGCCTCCAGCTAATTTCTAAGTACTAATTGCTAAATGCTAAGTACTAATTGCTGATCATCCTGGCGCGCCCGGAGGGACTCGAACCCCCAACCCTCGGTTCCGAAGACCGATGCTCTATCCGTTGAGCTACGGGCGCGTTCTCAAAGTGTACTACGGCCAGCCGAATCCCCACTCTGGATTCAAGCAGGCGTTCTCAATCCCCGTTGCTCCAACACATCGCCGCCGATACTATTTCCACGAGAGCCACCTCACTCCTATGAAAAAACTCATTGTGCGCATTCTCGTAATCCTTGGAATTATTTACCTCGTCACTATCATCGGAACATTCATTGTTCTGGCGGGCCGAAAGGGCACCGTGCCCGGGAACACTTTCATCGAGGCCAACTTCGAGCAGCCGCTCGTCGAAGATATCCCTGAGAACACCACGTCAAAGCTGATGCTTGAGGATCGGATGACGGTCCGAGATGTGGTCGATGCGATCGACCGTGCTTCCACCGACGATCGCGTCAAGGGAATGATCGCGAAAGTTGGGGCTGTGCAGATGGGAATGGCGCAGGTGCAGGAACTGCGCGAAGCAGTCCAGCGTTTCCGTGCTCACAAGAAGCCCGCCATCGCGTACGCGGAAACATTCGGCGAATTCGGTCCCGGCAACAATTCCTACTATCTCGCCACTGCGTTCGATCAGATCTATCTGCAACCTTCCGGTGATGTCGGCCTTACTGGGATCATGCTCGAGGCGCCCTTCGTGAAAGGTACTCTCAATAAGCTCGGCATAAGTTTCCATGGGGATCATCGCTACGAATACAAGAATGCGCTCAACACGTTTACGGAAACCAAGTTCACCGCTCCCCACAAGGAAGCGATGACCGCAATCATCAATTCCTGGTTTGGCCAGATGCGGGACGGAATCTGTCAGGCGCGCCAGATTGCTCCAGATCAATTTGCGACGTTGGTCGATCGCGGGCCATATCTGGGGAAAGAAGCTGTCGACGCGAAGCTCGTCGACGGCCTGGCCTACCGCGACGAGGTCTATGAGAAGTTCAAAGAAAAAGTGGGTACCGGTGCACAGGCGCTTTATCTCGATAAGTATCTGGATCGCGCTGGACATCCGCACGAGAAAGGCAAAACGATCGCGCTCGTTTACGGCGCGGGAGGTGTTTCACGCGGCAAGAGCAGCTACGATCCCGTGCAGGGCTCACTCACAATGGGATCCGACACGGTTGCATCCGCGATCCGAGCCGCAGTCGCCGACAAAGACGTGAAGGCGATTCTGTTTCGTGTCGACAGTCCAGGCGGTTCCTACGTTGCCTCAGATACGATCTGGCGCGAAGTAGTTCGCGCCCGCCAGGCTGGGAAGCCAGTCATCGTTTCAATGGGCGACCTGGCCGGATCAGGCGGGTATTTCGTCGCCATGGCTGCGGACAAGATTGTGGCCCAGCCTGGCACCATCACGGCTTCGATCGGCGTGCTAGGCGGAAAGGTGCTGACCTCTGGCTTGTGGGACAAGATCGGCTTGTCATGGGACGAAGTGCATGACGGAGCCAACGCAACCATGTTCACGGGAACGCACGACTACACTCCAGCCGAATGGGCGCGCTTCCAGGCTTGGCTCGACCGCGTGTATGTCGACTTCACCGGCAAGGTGGCGGAAGGGCGAAAGATTCCCAAAGAGAAAGTTCTTGAAATCGCCAAGGGTCGCATTTGGTCGGGACAAGACGCGAAAAACCTCGGGCTAGTGGATGAATTAGGTGGATTTGATGAAGCTTTGAAGCTGGCCAAGAAGGCTGCGAATATTTCAGAGGGCGAAGACGTGAAGATTTCAGTTTTCCCGCGAAGGAAAACTCTCTGGGAGACCCTCATGCAACGCGAGGGACCGGAGAGCAGCGACAAAGAAGCAGCTCGGGCTATGGCCGAAATGATCCGAGTCGTGCAGCCAGTTGCGAAACAATTGAACTCGGCGGGTCTGCTCAGGACACAGGACCAACACGATGTCCTGCGGATGCCGGAGGTAGGGAGGAGTCGGTAGCCAGTGGTCATTGTCCAATGATCAGTAGTTACTGATCAAGCCAGAATCCAGTGCGATTAGTGGGTACTGAATCGTTGCCAGCACAACCGACGTCATCCCGAAGACTCACGTACTCTCCGGTGAGGCAACGGATTTTTGCACGGGCCAACTGTTGGATGTAATCAACGTGATCCTACCCTTGTCATTCCGAGGAGCGTAGCGACGAGGAATCTGCTTTGAGCATGGTCACAGAAGAAATCAGATTCCTCCCTTCGGTCGGAATGACAATGAGAGGGCATTTTCGCGGCTGCCTTCACTCTAATAGATATATATTAAGATCTAATATATTCTTAATGTTTTAAAGATCTTCCGAGGTGCAAGGCCTCGAAGCCGCCCTTCGGGGTGCTGACTGAGGCGCAATTTGAGTATTAGATCATCAGCTAGGATGCCATTTCTTTGCGTTTTAACCGCCCCAGGAGCGTGAATCGGAGCAGGGGTAGACCCTGAGCTCATCCCGCGCTTCAAACGTGTCTTAAATCGCATTTAAATGCGATTTGTTTCATTTTGGGAATTTAGTGGCTTGATCACCTATTCTGAAAGCAGTAACGCGTCACTGTGCGCAGAGTGCTTCATTTTTGCACTGCGCGCAAGATCCCTCCGCTCGCTGGAGAAAGCGCGAGCGTTCAGGATGACTCCGGAGAAAAGTCAAATAGTGAATGAACCTCTAGGAATCCAACTCTCGCGGCGAGCAACTGCAATTGGAGAGCAGCTGACTGACGGGACGAATCACTGGCGATCGGCCATCTGACTACCGACTTACTGAGAACTGAGAACTGAGAACTGCTTCTAGATTCCCAGCTTCTTCACTTCTTCGTTGTAGTACTTGCGGTAAAGGATGTCCCATTCCTGGGAACCTTCGAGGATGGTGCGGCGCTGGCTTTCGATTTTCTGGCGGGCGGCGCCGTCGATACGTGCTTCCTGCGCCATGAGTTCTTCAAGAACCTTGCGGGCTTCCAGCCGGACAGTATTCCGGTCTTCGACAAAGTCGACGGCATCCAAATCGGCGAGCGTATCGGTGACAACGTGAGCAAGTTTGTTCAGCTTGTCGCGGCTCAGTCTCATAGCACCGCCTTGTACTTGCGCACGAGCTCGTTCTTCACCTTGCGGAACATCTCCTGGTAATTCGCTCCACTCTTTCGCATTTCGTCGGAATAAGCTTCAAGAATGACGCGGACTTCATCATTGATCCGGTCCTCGAGCGACAACTCCTCGAGAATGGCGGAGTGCACTTTCTCGGTGACAGCCGGTAATGCCTTGGTCTCAATGACCTCGGCGGCAATCATTTTCTTTGTGATTTCACGGGCCAGATAGGCCACATATTCTTTGGAAAAGAGCATGTGTCGGAAAATGTGTGTTTGCGAAACAAAAAGTTTAACACAGGCGAGTGGCACGTTCCGTTCGGCTGGCCGTACAATCGATGGCTAGATAAAACCTATGTCACCTGTTCCGGACGACCTCGCCGGCCTTAAAGACGACATGATTGCCTTCATTGAAGGCCACGGCATGCGCCGTTTCCACGGGTTCATCGACTACGAAGAAGTGCAGAGCGTGATGTGGGAGTCGGGCGGCAATGCCGACGGATGGAAAGATTTCGTCGAGCTCGCCAAAGCTTCGAATGCGCCCTTCATCATCATGCACACCTGGACTCTCGAACGAACAGAGTTAGATTCCATGATGCGCCGCATGGAAGAAGGCGAATACACGAGCGAGGAAGATCTCGAGGATGCTCGCTGGCTGCGCGCCTACATCGGCAAAACGGGCTTCGTTCAACTGGGATGGGCTTACCAAGGCTGCATTTTTCTTTGCGAGACCGGCACGGAATGGTACGACCACTATCAACGCCTTCGTGAAATCTCTCAGGACTTCACTGGGCTTCCCATCGATGAGTCCGATCCGGACGACGAGCCGTAAGCATCCGGCATGCGCTGGTTTCCGAAACACGTCGATACCGCCATCGCGAACGAACTCTCCCAGAGCCTGCTCGGTGTCCATCTCCCGCTGAAGAAAGCTCTCGCACTGGAAGAGGCTTCGCTTCTCGCCCGCTTGCTCATCTCTCGAGGCGTCAACGACGGGAATGCGGCAAAGGCGTTTTTGTTCCCCACGCTCTCTGACTTGCATTCGTCGTTTCTCATGTCGGGCATGAAGACTGCGCTGGAGCGTCTCGAAGCAGCCATCGAACGCAAAGAAAAAATTTTGATCTATGGCGACTATGACGTCGACGGAACAACCGCGATCGTCATTCTGAAGACCGCCATTGAGTTGTGTGGTGGTTCGGCCGATTTTCATGTGCCTCACCGCATTCGTGAAGGCTATGGCATGAAGGACGAGGTCATCGAGCGGGCAGCCGCCGATGGAGTTCGCCTGATCGTCAGCGTTGATACCGGCATTCGCGCATTTGCGGCGGCCGATACGGCCCGTCGCACGGGTATCGACTTGATCGTCACTGACCATCACCTGCCAGGAACAGAAGGAGTTCCGACTGCGCTAGCAGTGCTCAATCCTAATCAGGATGGTTGCGGTTATCCGTGCAAGGCACTGTGCGGAGCGGGAGTTGCGTTCAAGCTGGCGCAAGGTTTAATGGAACGGAAACTCGATCGCCCAGATCAATCCCGGCTGCTGATGTCGTTTATGAAGGTGGTGGCGATTGCGACGATCGCCGATGCTGTGCCGCTAACCGGCGAGAACCGTGTATTCGCGAAGCTCGGTCTCGAAGCGCTGCGTGCGCCGGTAAATGTAGGGTTGAAAGCTTTGCTCGAGGTGGCGCAGCTTGGCGGAAAACCACTGACGTCCAGCGAAGTTGCATTCCGTGTGGCGCCGCGCCTGAACGCCGCGGGGCGTATGGATGTTGCGCGCGATGTGATTGATTTGTTCAGCGTGAAAGATCCTGTGCAAGCGCGGGAGATCGCCAGCCGCTTGGACAAACTCAATGCAGAACGGCAGGAAGAAGAAAGACGCATTCTCGATGAGATTACGAAGAGGCTCGAGCAGGAACCAGCGCTGCACGAAGCATTCTGCATTGTCATTGACGGCGATGGCTGGCATCGCGGAGTCATCGGGATTACCGCGAGCCGCGTTGTTGACAAGTATTGCAAGCCGACGCTGATCATTTCCCGGGATGGTGAGGAAGCGCACGGATCAGGCCGATCCATTCGAGCATTCCATCTTTTGCAAGCGCTCGAATCATGCCGCGATCTGTTCAGTCGTTATGGCGGACACGCGCATGCCGTAGGCTTTGCTTTGCCTTCGGCGAAGATCGTCGAGTTGCGCAGCCAACTCGATGCGCATGCCAGAACCTGCCTGACAACCAAAGACTTTGAGCCGTCGCTCGAGTACGACGCGGAAATTGATCTCTCTGATATCTCGCCGTCGTTGCATCGACTTCTGCAACAGATGGAACCTTTCGGACAGGGCAATCCGGAACCGGTCTTGGTTGCGCGAGGCGCGCGCGTGTTGGCGCCTCCGAAAATCGTGAAAGACAAGCACGTGAAATTGAAATTGGCTACCGCCACTGTGAGGGAGGCCGAATCCTTGCCCACGCGAGAAGCAGCGGTTGCGGCCGCGGCAGATGCTGCAACACTTCCTCCGCGTTGTCATCCGGATGGGGCTGCAATTCCGCAGCGCCGCATTGAATCGAATAGCAGTAATTGGCGGCGCAATGTTGCGTTTGATGCGATGGGCTGGCGGCTTGCCGAAATTGTGGAGCAGAACCGGGTGATTGCGGGTGACATGGTGGATGTCGCTTTCACCCTGGATGTGAACGAACATCCTGAGTTCGGCGGCCTGGAAATGTCGTTGAGGGATTTGAGGAAGGGCTAGGGTGATCAGGTCCTAAAGGCTCGTCGGACCGTGCTGAATCTCTAGCGGCGCCATCCCGAAGTCCGCGCGTTTTCTCAAGCGCGACGAGGGATCTGGCGTGCGTCGCCCGTCAGAAATCGTGCGCTCCTCGCAAGATCCCTCGCTACGCTGAAGAACGCTGCGCTCGGGATGACGCCAGAATAAAATTGACAGTAGGCCATAGATAAAGCGAAGGCTGCGCTGCTCCGACCTTCGCATGCATCCATATACACTAGGACTTCCGATGGATCGCATTACCCGTCTGCGGCGCTGGCTGGCGCTGATCGCGATTGTCATGATCGTGATCGTTGCGTCGATGTACTTCTACGCTCGTTGGCGTGTGCGCAATGCATTGAAGGACCTCCCCGGAAAAATTGACGTCAACATCCAGCAGACTGCTCAAGGGTTCAAAGTTTCCAAATCAGAGCAGGGACGAACCATCTTCACCGTGCAGGCGAGCAAGGCCGTCAAATTCAAGAAGGGTGGGCTCACAGAACTGCACGACGTTTCGATTATTTTGTACGGCCGCGACGCTTCCCGCTTCGACCAGATATACGGCGACGATTTCGAATATGATCCGCAATCTGGTGATGCGAAGGCAGGCGGAGAAGTTCGCATCGATCTTGAGGCAAATCCTGCAGGCCTGACGAATCCTGATCAGTCTCCTCCGAAAGAGTTGAGAAACCCTATCCACCTGAAGACCAGTGGATTAGTGTTCAACCAGAAAACAGGAAACGCGAGCACCGATCAAAAAATTGAGTTTCGAAATGCGCAAGCGTCGGGCTCTGCGGTGGGCGTGCACTACACGGCAAAGGACCAGGTGCTCACGCTCGACTCCAAAGTCGAAATCGATGTTTCGGGACCGAATGCCGCACATATCACGGCGCTGCGCGCAATCATCACGAAGGAACCGCGCAATATTGAGTTGATCCAGCCGAAGCTGGTGCGCAACGAGCAACAGGTGACCGCGCAACGCGCGACGTTGTTTCTCGATGACAAAAACACCGTCGAGCGTGTGCTCGCACAGGGAGATGTCCAGGGGCAGGCGCATGGCAAGTCGGAAGTTAATGGACGGTCCGATAGTGCCGAATTCTTTCTCGGCGAGAAGGGGAGTGCGTTGCGGAATGCGGTTCTCTCCGGAAACGTCCAGCTGGCCTCGACGGGCGCACAAGTGGCTAACGCAAGTGCAGGCCGAATCGTTCTGGATTTTGCTGGAAAGAAAGATCTTCAGAAAGTGCACGCGGAACGGGATGTGCGCTTACGGCAACAGCAATCCGCGCAAACTGCTACAAGCGATGGAAAGGGACAGGATGTCGAAATCGCCGCTGAGGCAATGGATGCGTTTTTAGACCGCGGTCATTTGGATCGCGCGCAAACCGCTGGTGCGGGACAGATCACGATTACGCAGGCAAGTTCTGCGCAGAAGGCTACGATCACCGCCGCGAAATTCGTAGCTCGTTTCGATGAGAAGAATCATCTGAAAACCTTGCATGGAGCGCCGGACGCGCGCATCACGACGGTGACACCGAACCAGCCGGATCGGGTTTCCACGAGCGAAATGCTCGACGTCAGCTTCCGCCCGGCCGGCGGGATCGAAACAATCGTGCAGCAAGGCAATCTCGTTTATGTCGATGGTGACCGAAAAGCGTGGGCAGACCGTGCGCGGTATACCCCCACAGATCAACTGCTTGCCTTAACGGGATCGCCTCGCATTAGTGAAGCGGGTTTCAGCACGACCGCTACGACCATGACATTGAATCGCAGCACGGGTTCAGCAATGGCGGAGGGAAACGTCAAAAGCACTTACAGCGATCTGAAGCCGCAACCGAACGGCGCGCTCCTGGCGTCGTCTGCGCCGATTCACGTTACATCACGCAAGATGACGGCGAACCGATCTCCATCGAAGGCCCTCTACACGGGCGGTGCCCGGCTGTGGCAGAACGCAAATGCGGTGGAAGCTCCGACAATCGAGTTCGACCGTGATACACGCTCTGTGATTGCGAGCAGCAATGGATCGAAGGTGTCCACCGTCTTGGTTCAAGCCGACAAAAGCGGGAAGGCGATGCCGATAACGATCACGAGTGGACGTCTCAGCTACGTCGACAGCGAGCGGAGGGTGCGATTCGAGGGAGGCGTGCTCGCGCGCGGGGCCGACATGACGCTGACGAGTCAGCGAATGGATGCGTTTCTCTCGCCTGCGGGTCCAGGAGCACCAACCGGAACAGAAAAAGCGGATTCGGCGGGCGTGGGAGCCGGAAGAGTCGAAAAAATCGTAGCTGAGGGAGATGTTACGGTCACCCAGAACGCTCGAAAGGCGACCGGCGGTCAGTTGGTCTACACAGTGGCGGAGGATAAGTTTGTTCTGACTGGCGGTCCGCCTAGCATTTTTGATGCCGAACACGGCAAAATCACGGGCAATTCGTTGACTTTCTATAAACGCGATGATAGGGTGCTCGTAGAAGGAAGCGATAGCTCTCCCACCTCAACTACCATCCGAGTGGCACGATAAATGCACACCCTGGCCACTGACGAAATCGGCAAAACCTATCGTAGTCGGCAAGTTGTAAGAGGCGTAAGCCTTGAGGTGAAACAGGGCGAAGTCGTTGGTTTACTTGGACCTAACGGCGCTGGCAAGACCACTTCCTTCTACGCAATCGTAGGCTTGGTGCCCCCAGATACGGGTCGGGTTCTCTACGATAGCGCCGACATCACGGGCGTTCCCATGTATCTCCGGGCGCGCGAATATGGCATCAGTTATCTCCCGCAGGAACCCTCAGTTTTTCGCAAGCTGACGGTCGAAGAAAATATTCTGGCGGTGCTGGAAGCCCAACCCATTTCCTGGCATGAGCGCCGGGAAAAGATGGAGCAGTTGATCGACGAACTTGGGTTGGAGCACATTCGGCAGAACAAGGGGTATGCGCTCTCCGGCGGTGAACGCCGAAGGGTCGAAATCGCGCGTAGCCTATGCATCAATCCAACTTTCATCCTTCTCGACGAGCCCTTTTCGGGAATTGATCCGATAGCGGTTCTCGATCTACAGAAAATCATTTCCGGACTTAGGGCGAGTGGTATTGGCATCCTTATTACCGATCACAACGTCCGAGAGACGCTCTCGGTGACCGATCGGGCCTACATCATCAACGAAGGCAAGATCTTCCGGTCTGGATCACCCGAGCAGCTCGGAAATGATCCAGAAGTCAGGCGAGTTTACCTGGGAGAAAGCTTTTCTTTGGTATAGAGGGTACCTAAGTGCTCTTGGTCACAGACTGAGGTCTGGGCGACACTGAGAATAGGCAAAGAACAGAATGGTCCTTTTGCAGCACAAGTTGAGCGTGAAGCTGTCTCAGCGGCAGATCCTTACTCCGGGTCTGGTGCAGATGGTGTCAGTTCTGGCGCTCAACAAGCTGGAATTAAAGGACATGATCAACACGGAAATGGTCGAAAATCCAGTTCTCGAAGAACTGGAAGATGCCGTTCCGCTGATCGATGACGTGGGTCGGCAGGAAGAAGAGCGCGACCGTGTGGCTGCTGCCGCAACCACGGAAGAAAATCCGATTACAGCGGCCGAAAAAAAAGATCCATTTGAAGAAATCGACTTTGGCTCGTTCTTCCAGGAGTACCTCGATCCCGGTTACCGGAGTCAGGGCGAGATGGAGGAAATTGAGCGCCCGTCATTCGAAAACTTCCTCTCGAAGCCCGGAAACCTGACCGATCACCTGATGTGGCAATTGGGAGCTTTGGGGGTTCGTCCACAGGTCCGCGAAGCTGCGGAACTCGTCATCGGCAATCTCAGCGAAGACGGCTACCTGATCGCGAGTGACGAAGAGCTTCTAGGAACAGCTGCTCCTGCATCGCCTGAAGCGGATGCAAAGACGCAAGAAAACCTTGTCAAAGAGGCGGCTGCACTTGGGCTGGGTTCAGAAGAAGCAGGTACAGACGAGGGCGTTGAGCCCGCATTAACGGCTACAGAAGCTGCAGAAGAAGACCTGAACACCCTGTCAGCGGAGGCAGGGATCATCAGCGCACCGGATTGGGCTAGTTTCTCGTCGACCGGTATTACATCAGCGCAGATGGGGGCCGCAGCGGCCGCGGCACCATCGCCTTCAATATCTACGACAGAGCCGGCAGCCGAACCTGCCATCGAGCGGACGCCAACACCACAAGCGGCAAGTTTCAGTCTAGCGGACCTGCATGAAGCGATTGAACTGATCCGGCAGATGGATCCCCAAGGTGTGGCATGCCGCGATCTACGTGAGTGCTTGCTGTATCAGCTTCGTTATCATCAGCAGCAACTGGCATCGCACAGGAACGGAAATGACGTAACTGAAGCAGTCATTGCGGACGCGATCGCTGTTGTTGATCAGCATCTGCGGGGGCTCACGCTGAAGCAGTACAAGGAAATCGGCAAAGCGATCAACCGTTCGCCAGAGGCTGTTCAGGTCGCGCTCGAATATATTCGGACGCTCGATCCGAGGCCCGGTCTCCGCTACAACAAAACGCAAGTGCGGCTGATCGAGCCTGATGTTGCTTTCGTGAAGCACGGCGATGAGTGGATCGTGCTGATGAACGATGAAGACTTGCCAACGCTGCGCCTGAATCCAGCGTATAAGCGGTTGCTGACCAAGGAAGCGAACGACAAAGACACGCGCAATTACGTCAAAGAGCGCTACAAAAGCGCAATTCAGCTAATCAAAAACATCGAGCAACGCAAGCAGACGATCACAAAGGTCTGCTACTGCATCGTCGCGCGGCAACAGGACTTTCTCGAACTAGGGATCGATCAGTTGAAACCGATGATGATCAAGGAGGTGGCCGAAGAAATCGGCGTGCATCCTTCGACGGTAAGCCGGGCGGTTGCGAACAAGTATGCGCACACGCCGCAGGGAGTGTTCGAGCTACGCTACTTCTTCTCGGAAAGCGTGCAAGGCCCTGAGGGCGGCAACACTTCGTTGCTGATCCTGAAGCGCAGGGTCAAGAAGCTGATCGACGAAGAAGATCCGACGCGGCCGCTGACCGATGAGCAGATTACGCGCATCCTGCAATCGCAAGGAATTCAGGTGACGCGTCGCACGGTGGCAAAATACCGCGAAGACATGCGGATCCCGAGCACCCATCAGCGAAGGGTAAAGAAATAAAAAACGGCGCCTTTGAGACGCCGATACGATCTCTTCCATGCAACACCGGTTGTTTGAGCCCAGCAGGGAACTCGTACCCAGGAGAGCGCTCAATGAACGTGGAATACACCGGCAGGCAGTATGAAGTTACTCCTATCATCCGCAAGACAGTTGAAACCGGCCTCGCAAAAGTCAGAAAAATTTTAGGCGACAAGTTCGAGACCAAAGTCATTCTAGTCGTCGAAAAGCACCGTAATAAAGCAGAAATCACGATTACTCCCAGAAACGGTCCGATCGTGGGCGCCGCGGAAGCGGGCGACATGAAGTCGGCTGTCAACGAAGCACTCGAACACCTGGAAAAACAGGCGCTCAAGCATAAAACACGGCAAATCTCCAAGAAGCGAAATGCGCGCAAGAAGTGGAATGGGGACGCGAAGATTGAGGCCGTGGAAACCACTGTGGGCCTGACGGAGTCCACGTCTGTGCCGGTGGTGGTCCACCGTTTTCCCGCAGTCGCGAAAACAACTGAGGTTCACCTATCCCGATCGAAGGATTCGGTTGCACTTCGGCCGATGACACTCGAGGAAGCAATTAAAGAAGTACATTTTCGCGATCGCGATGTATTTGTGTTCCGCGATGCGAAAGGCAAAGTGATGGTGCTGCATCGAACGCGTGAGGGCAAGCTGGAGTTGATCGAAGCGCCGTAGAACCAGTTTCCAGTTGCTGGTTGCTTGTTTCTAGTTTTAATTGATGGTAGGCGCGCCTGAGGGCGCGCCCTTTTTTGCGAGTGAAAGATGCGATTGCTTCGGCTAGATCCGATCTGCTGCGTGGTATTGAGTTGCTCGCTTTCAGCGAGCGATAGTTGGATTCTGCGCGAGAACGGGATTGGTCCGGTAAAGATTGGGATGAGTCTCATCCAACTCAATACCGCGTTGCATGCCCACTTCAAACGTCCGGTCGCTAAGGACGAGCAAATGTGTTTTTATGTAAGACCAAAACAGCATCCTGGCATTGCATTCATGATTGAAGATGGGCGGCTTTCACGTATCGACGTCGAGAAATCCGGTGTTCGCACCGATTCTGGCATTCAAGTGGGTGATCTCGAGTCGCGAGTTCATGAAGTCTATGGAAAGAGGATCGTGGTTGAAGAACATAAATACTTCGAAAACGGACACTACCTAACAATTCGATCTACGGATGGGCACTCTGCTCTCCGGTTCGAAACGAACGAAGGCAAGATCACATCGTTCTATGCCGGAACATCCCAGGCTATTCAATACGTAGAGGGCTGTTTATAGGTCCACTTGCACTTACTGCAGTTTTGCGGATTCGGCTTTGGATTCTTTCAGGATCGGGATGTCGGGATCTGCATCCTTCCACAATGTGAAGAAATTCTGATATTCAGCTTTTGCCTTGGCACTATCGCCCGCAACGGCATACGAACGCGCCAGCCCTAGATGTGCGAGTGAACCGACAGGAAAGTTGAGGACAATTCCCCGGTGGTCGAGAATTTTCTGGAATTCGCGGGCGGCCGCATTGCCATCGTGGGCAGCTAGGTAAGCCTCTCCGCGAAGGTAGGGAGAGAAAAGAGTGCCGGTCTGGAAAGGTGGCGGCGAGCCATATTCGTAGGGTGAAACAGCTTCGAGCGCCACTAAAGTCTGCGAGGAGTTCTTCTCGCTGCTCGCGATCGCGGCCCGGATGATAGGGAACCAATACAATTTCAATGTGGTATTGGTCGGATAATCTTTTTCCAGTTCACTCAGTAAGTTGCGAGCTCGAGCCGAATCGCCGGAACGCGCCAAGGCCAGCGCGGCGACAACTTTCACATCTCGTCCGGGGGCCAGTGCGAGAGCAGCCATCGCTTGGCGACGCGCTTCCGCAACATTTCCAAACTCGGCTTCTCGAAGTGCCCCGTTGGCCTGCCATAATGCGCCGGTTTCTTTCGAATCCGACCGGACAGCCGAGTCAACCGCACGCCGTGCGTAGTCACGGGCAGAGGACTGTCGGCCGAAATATCCGTCGGTATCGGCCTGGCTGGAGAGAAGCGGGTCTTCTTCTCCTGGCTTACCCGCCCCCCATGCGAGGTGTTGGGACATGAGTGCCGGATCGTTTTTCAGGAAGCCCATGAAGTACCAGCATAGATGGATGAGAGCGCCATCCATTTTCAAAGCCGCGGCCTGGTCCATCGCGGCCTTCGCTTCGTCCGTGCGGTTGAAAGCCATTTGGATCTGCCACAGGTTGGAATATCCCGTTGTAATCGTGGGATCCAGTCGCAGTGCGTCCTGCACTTCCGGAAGAGCCTGATCGTATTGTCCGAGCGCGCTGTAGTTGGCTGCGAGATTGCCGTGCGGAACTGAGTCTCGCGGATAGCTTTGGGACCAGAGCTGATACGTCTGCGCTTCTTTTTCCAGCTCTCCGGTCACAATGTAGTAGTAGTTGGCTTGGATGCGAAGCTTCTCGCGCTCGCTGACGTTCTCACGCAGTTCGTAGGCTTTTTTCAGGTTCTCTGCGGCGCGGCTGGGTTGTGCCAGGTTCGCATAGTTCAACCCCAACAGCGCGTATGCCATCGCGAACTTCGAATCCATTTCAATGGCGCGCTTGAGGAAAGAGGTCGCCTCCGCCGGACCTCGCTCTCGACCGACGCGGACTCCCATGCTGAATGCTTTGAGGGCTTCGAGAGACGACGTGGTCGCTTCAATCGGAACGTCGAATTTCTGAACGGAAGCCAGAGATTCGCCCAAACGTGCACGCATACTGGTAGAGACCTGGTCTAGCGTTTTCAGCACACTTTCTCGTGAACTCGCTTCCGCCTGCTCCTTCGCGAGGGTGTCTCCTGTGTTGCAGTTGATCGCCTCCAGGCCAATCACATATTGAGAGCCGAGCTTGGAGATGAATCCCTTGAGGAACGCTTTCGTCCCAGTACGAAGACAGATCTCGCGCGCTATCGCCGAAGTCACTTTTTCGCTGGGTGCACGCCCCATCAGCTGCAGTGTTTCGCCGATGCGATGCTCGGAAAGAATGTTGAGGAACGGGGATTGTCCCAAGTCTACTGCCAGCGCTTGCTTGAGCGCATCGTCGAACACGTTTTCGCCAGTGCTGTTTTCGAAGTCCGTGAGCAGCACAGAATCTTTTTCCGTGAGGGGTGCTGCAGCCTTCGGCTTGCGATCCGTGGCCAGATAGTAGCCACCTGCCAGCAGAGCGATTAGAGCCACAGCGGCTACCGCAATCCAAAGCTTGCGTGAGGGCGCGATTGCAGGATTCGCCGATATGGGAGCGCTTGAGTGTCGCCCCGATGAAGCCACTCGCGAACTGCTTGATGCGGGCGGAGTCGAAGCGTCCAATAATTCATTCTCATCTCTCGAAGGAGCCGCGCTCTTTCCAGACTCCGTTTCACGCTTTAGCCGCTTCAGGTCGGCACGCATGTCGGACGCGTGCTGGTAACGGAGATCGCGATCTTTCTCCAGGGCCTTACTGATTATGTCTTCCAACTTCGGGGGCAGATCGGGATTGAGCCGGACAGGACCGACCGGCTCTTTGTGCAGAATCGAGTCGTAGAGAACGGCAGTCGTATCGCCTCGAAAAGGGATGGTGCCCGTGCACATCTCGTACAGAACTGCGCCGAAAGAGAAGAGATCGGTGCGCGCGTCGAGGGGCTTACCCCGCGCTTGTTCTGGGGACATGTAGGCCACCGTGCCGACGGTTGAGCCTGGACTTGTGAGGTGCGCTGGAGCTTCAGCGGTCTGACTTGCCTCGAGCGGCGGTCCTTGGGCCGGTGTGACCTTCGCGAGTCCGAAGTCTAAAACTTTTGCGTGGCCGCGCTTAGTGACGAAAATGTTTGCTGGCTTGATATCGCGATGGACAATACCCTGCGTGTGCGCAGCATCGAGTGCATCGGAGATATCGATCGAGAGGCCCAATATGGTTTCGAGATCGAGAGGACGGCCTCCGATGCGATGCTTCAGGGTGATTCCGTCCAGGTACTCCATGACGATGAACGGCTGCCCATCTTGCTGCGAGATCTCGTGGATCGTGCAGATATTGGGATGATTAAGAGCGGAAGCAGCACGAGCTTCGCGGCGGAAGCGTTCGAGCGTTTGTGGATCGCGCGCGACGTCATCTGGGAGAAACTTGAGCGCGACGAAGCGTCCGAGTTCGATGTCCTCGGCTTTGTAAACCACGCCCATGCCGCCGCCGCCCAGTTTTTCCAGAATGCGGTAATGGGAAATGGTTCGGCCGATCATTCGCGGCAAATCTTACGTTGACGAAAATCGTAAGTCAACGAAACAGCAAGCGATTGTCAATCCGCATTATTTGCTACCCAAGCGGGCTTTTTCGAACTCGTCGCCTTTTTCCCAACCGACCAAGTGAGGCAGCGATGATGCTTCCCATCCGAGGGCAAATCCAAAGCGTGCCATGGCCGCGTCGGAAGTGAAATCCATCTCGGGATGGTATTCGTCGCTCGGCTGATGGTAGTGCTTGGCCGTGTAATCATCGGCTTGAGCGCGTCCCCAAGCCTCGTCGTGTCCCTTGAATTTCATCCCCTGATTAACGGAGAAGGCTGGAATGCCAACTCTCGCCAGGCTGAAGTGATCGGAGCGGTAGTAGTGTCCGGCTTCTGGGCGCGAATCGGGCTTGATTTCCAGTCGAAACTCTTTCGCTAAAGACTCGACGACTGGGTAAAAACTTGTGCGCTCAGCACCGGAGACTTCGACTTCCTCGGGAGCGCCTAGAGGCGGGACATCGTCGTAGTTTAGATCGAGTGTGATTTTTCCGGCGGGAATCGGTGTGTGTTTGCCCAGATACTCGGAGCCAAGCAGTCCCTGTTCTTCTGCCGTTACAGAAGCGAAGATGACGGAGCGGGGCGGCTTCTGAGCGGCCGATCCAAATACTTGCGCCAGTTCGAGCAGAATGGCACAGCCCGTCGCGTTGTCATCAGCACCGTTATAGACGTTGTCGCCTGGCATGTCGGGACGAATGCCGAGGTGGTCATAGTGTGCCGTGTACATCACAGCTTCGTCTTTTCGCTTGGGATCGGATCCGGGGAGTACGCCAATCACGTTGTTTGACGAGAATGGACGCACTTTACTGACCATGTGTGCAATGAGCTTCGACTGCAACGGTACCGGCTTGAACTCGCGCGTGCGGGCATCGGCCATGAGCTTGTTGAGGTCGAGCCCTGATTTTTTCGCGAGTGCTTCGGCAACGGCGAGCTGAACCCAAGCCGCGACTTTCAGCTTTGGAGTGCCATCGAGTTCCAGGTACGACTTCTCACCGGAGTTGGAATTGCGCACCACTTCCCATCCATAGCTGGCCATATCCGTGCGATGAATAAGAATGGCTCCGACTGCTCCTTTACGTGCGGCTTCCTCGTATTTATAAGTCCAGCGACCATAGTAGGTGAGCGCGCGTCCCTTGAAAAATTTGGGATCGTCGTTGCCGGGCTCGTTGACCAGCATTAGGAGGACTTTGCCTTTGACGTCGACGCCTTTGTAGTCGTCCCAGTTGTATTCGGGCGCTTCGATTCCGTAGCCGACGAAAACGATGTCGGCGTTCACGTCGGACTGGGGCTTCTGGGTCTGGTCGTACGCGACGTAGTCGTCGAGAACTTTGAGATCGCGTGAGTCGCTGCCGGGTCCGACAAGAGCGAATTTCGTGTCGGGCATCGGAGTGATGCCGACCATTGGCACACGCTGCATGTAGGAGCCGTTGTCGCCTGCCGGTTTCAGCCCATAGGTGGCGAACTGGGTGGCGATGTATTCGGCGGCGATATCGCCGCCGCGCTGGCCCGTGCCGCGTCCTTCAAGAAGATCATGAGAGAGGAACCGAGTGTGCGCACGCATCCGCTCGGGATTGATGCTCTGCATGGCTGCGAATGCGGCAGGTGGCATGCGCATGGCGCCGGGTTCCGCTTGCTTTTTTTGGGAGAAGGCGGTGACGGAAACGAGAATCGACAAAATGACTGTGAGGGTCTTCCTCATTGTTGAAGGGCTCCTGAGGGCACTACTTATGAAACGTTCTATTGTACGGGAGGATTGCCGGGGCGTGGAGTACGGGCGGGGCGTCGTCATTGTGAATGAGGGCGAGTGAGATGCGCGCGAGATCCCCTTCGGCTTCGCTCAGGGCAGGCTCTCGCCTCGTTGGAGAGAACGCGACGCATCGGGATGACGCCGGGAAAATTGAAATGAACTTGGGGGCATGGCGGATTTGGGAGGGTGCCGGAAAGACTCAAAGAGTTAGGGGATGAGCTATGGGCTGCCGAGCTGCGCTCGGCTGGGCGGACGAGGCGTCCGCCCCCACATGGGGAAGGAGATGTCTCCCGCGACCGCGGGATCAGTTTTTGGAGCTTCAACCAGCGCGGAAATCGCGCACATCTTCTCCGGGGTTGAAGATCTTGTGCGGCGGCGCATTGAGTTGGTCCGCCATCAGGCGGTTGATGCGCTCCATGTCAGCCTTGTTCCATCCGACGCTGGAGACTTCAATTTCGCCGTCCGGGTTGATCCAGAAGATTGTGGGAACGTTGGTCAGGCCGTAGTTGTTGGAGACGGTGTAGCTCTCGACAGGATCGAGCAGCATGGGGAACGTAACCCCGAACTCCTTCATGAACGCGGCAGTGTTCTTGGCGTTGTCCTGCGAAACGCCGACGATCGTGACTCCCTTCCCTGAATAAGCCTTGTAGAGCCGTTCGAGAAACGGGAAAGCGTATTGGCAAACGGGGCAGGAGATTTTGAAAAACGCGAGCACGACTGGTCCGTTTGCGAGTGTCTCTGCGAGTGAGAACGGTTTCCCATCGAGTGTGCTGAGTTTGAAGTCGGGCGCCTTCTTGCCCTCCGCGAGAGCGGCCATATCGGGTTTGCCTCCGAACATGCGGTTAAACCAATCCATTGGATGCTTTGACTAGTGTAGATGATGGATTTCCGCTAAGTACATGCATTCAACTTCATCAAGTCTCGGCGTACACTGCGTGGGGCCGAGGCCAAGTCGTTAACTCATCGGCTTTGGGGGTAGCAGATTTAGCAGTCATTTGGGAAGCCTATGAACAGTGGAGATGAGAAGGGTAGTAACGTAGATTCGCAAAGATACAATCGGAAGCTTTTTGTTGGCGTGGCGCTGCTGATGCTTACTCCAGTGTTGTTATTCGTGAAGCCAGTAACCACGGGGAGAATTCTCCGCGATGTTGCACTATTGCTTTGGTGGTCGTTCGTGTTTTGGCTTATAGTTTCTGGCCTCAAGGCTACCATTCCCAAAAATTCAAAGTAGCACGCTATCGAAGCGAGCATAGCTCATTCGCATGTGCGTCGGTCTACAGGTCTTAGGCGGTTGTACTGCTAAAATTGAACCTCCGAAATCATCATGCTCACCGGTTCCCAGATTCGCCGTAAGTTCCTGGACTATTTCGTCCAGCATGGACACAAAGAAGTCCACTCGTCGTCGCTCGTTCCGCAGAACGATCCCACGTTGCTGTTCACGAACGCGGGAATGAACCAGTTCAAGGACGTATTTCTTGGGCTGGAGAAGCGTGACTACAACCGGGCAACGACGTCGCAGAAGTGCGTGCGCGCGGGCGGCAAACATAATGATCTTGAAAACGTCGGCTTCACGAATCGCCATCACACGTTTTTCGAGATGCTCGGGAATTTTTCGTTTGGCGATTACTTCAAGAAAGACGCGATCGCTTACGCATGGGAACTGATTACTTCGCCCGAATGGTTTGGGATTTCGAAGGACAAGTTGTACGCAACAATCTTCAAAGGCGAGAACGGAGTGCCGCGGGATTCTGAAGCCTACGAGTTGTGGGCTGCACAGGGTGTCCCGAAAGAACGCATTTTTGAATTCGGTAGTAAAGACAATTTCTGGCAGATGGGCGATACGGGGCCATGCGGTCCGTGTAGCGAGATCCACTACGACATGGGCGCAATCGCCAGCGACCAGGGACACACCGATTGCAAGTTCGGATGCGAGTGTGGGCGGTATGTTGAAATTTGGAATCTGGTGTTCATGCAGTTTGATCGTGATGCGAGTGGCAAGTTGACACCACTCCCGAAGCCCTCGATCGATACCGGGATAGGCCTGGAACGTGTCACGGCAGTGCTGCAGGGCGTGATCTCGAATTACGACACGGATTTGTTCACGCCATTGATCAAACGCGCGGCGGATTTGACGGGGGCATCGCTAAAGAAAGAACTGGAAAAGGAAGCGCACGCGAAGTCGGCGGCTTCTCTTCGCATAATTGCGGATCACTCCCGGGCTGCGACGTTTCTGATTTCTGATGGAGTGATTCCTTCCAATGAAGGGCGCGGGTACGTGCTGCGCAAGATAATGCGTCGCGCGATCACGCACGGACGCCTGCTCGGTCAGACCAAACCGTTCCTGCACGAGATGGTTTATGCGGTACGCGATCTGATGCAGGATGCGTACCCGGAGTTGAAAGACACGGCTGAGCGCGTCTCGAAAGCAGTGTTGGCTGAGGAACAGCGTTTCGCGCACACGCTGGATATTGGGCTCAAGAAGCTTGAAGACTCAATTCGGGTTGCCCAACAGGCAGGCGCAAAAGCGCAACTCTCGGGTGCGGATGCATTCAAGCTCTATGACACGTTTGGCATGCCACTCGATTTCATGCAGGATGCTGCTCGCGATCAGGGCATTGTCTTCGATCAGACTGGCTTCGATGCCGCGATGGAAGAGCAACGGCAGCGCGCCAAAGCTTCGTGGAAAGGCGCGGCAAAACAAACGGCCAATCCTGCGTATCAGCAGCTGCCAAAATCGACGTTTGAAGGTTACAGCCGGACGCGCTCGGAAAATTGCGAAGTTCTGGCGATCATCAAAAACGGACAAGGCGCACAGGCACTCAAGCCCGGTGAGAAAGGGGAAGTCATCCTGGACCACTCGCCTTTTTACGCAGAAGCAGGCGGCCAGGTGGGCGATCATGGATGGTTTTATTCCGAGGACCACAACACAGTTGTCGCCGACGTGACGGGTTGCTACTCCCCGGTGCAAGGAGTGCGGGCGCACCAGGTCGTCGCGAAACACAACGTCCGAGTCGGGGACAAAGTCGATGCCGTCGTTAATACGGACTTTCGAGAGTCCACGATGCGCAATCACACGGCGACGCATCTATTGCACGCTGGATTGCGCGAGGTCCTGGGTAAGCACGTGAAGCAGGCCGGATCGCTGGTTGCACCCAATCATCTGCGCTTTGATTTTTCGCACTTCACAGCGGTCGAAGACGAAGAACTGCAGGACATTGAGGACATCATCAACAAGGAAGTCCTGCGCAATCAGAAAGTCGAAGTCATCGAGAACGTGCCGATTGACGTAGCGGTGAATGAGTATCACGCCATGGCGCTATTCGGGGAGAAGTATGGGGACAAGGTGCGCGTGATTCGGATTGGCGACTTTTCGACGGAACTTTGCGGCGGCACGCATACGGGTGCAACCGGTGAGATCGGGTTGATCAAGATCCTGAAAGAAGGCAGCGTGTCGTCTGGTGTGCGGCGCGTGGAAGCGGTAACCGGTGAAGGATCGCTGGCCCACTTTCGAAAAGATCATCAACTGGAGAACGTTGTCGCGAGTATTGCTACACATTCCGAAGCAACGTCGCCAGCCGATGCTCTCAAGGCGGAACTCGAGCGCAAGGATTCCGAGATCAAGCGTTTGCAGAAGGAACTCGATCAGGCGCGGATGAAGTCCGCGTCGTCGACAGTCGCATCTGTGAACGAAAAAATCAAAGAGATCCGCGGCGTGAAGGTGTTGGCACACCGTGTAGACAATCTGGAGCGCTCGCAGATGCGCAGCCTTATCGATCAACTGCGCGATAAGCTGGGCTCCGGAGTCGTTGTGTTGGGTTCGGCAACAAACGGGAATGTTTCGCTCACGGCATCCGTAACCAAGGACCTGACATCGAAAATCCAGGCTGGGAAAGTTATCGGTCCGGTGGCCCAGATGGTAGGTGGGAAGGGCGGCGGACGTCCCGATATGGCGGAAGCCGGAGGAAAAGATCCGTCGGCGCTGGATCGAGCACTGGATGAGGTGTACAAGGTAGTGGAAAGTCTTCTGGGTAGCTAGTAGTTTGTGGTTAGTCTTGTGGGGTCGCGTTAACTCGAGACGATCCGCATCGCAATATGGACGATCGCATTCATTTCATCACGCATAAGGACAAGCAGATTCTGCTGATTGATTTTACGGACGCAACCATTCAGCAGATGCTGCTACTTCTGGAATACGTGCAGATCACGATTGCCAAGCACGGGCGCGACAGTGTGCTGACGTTGGCCGATTTCAAAGGCGCCCAAGTGGATCGTACGGTGGCTACGCGGATGAAAGAGGTTTTGACTCTCGATCGGCCGTTTGTGAAGAAATCGGCATGGGTTGGGACCGAGAACCTGCCTCGTGTTTTCTATGAAAATTTCCAGACCTTCTCGCAACGTGAATTTCCCAAGTTCAACAATCGCGAAGAAGCGATGGATTGGTTAGTCGAAGACTGAAATTCGTGCACTCGCCGATCAGACTCTTACCCAGGAATTTCAGCCCGATGGGGAATGACTTCGTTCGACTCGGGCTTTTTCTTTTGCTCATCCCAATTTGTGTTCATGCGCAGACTGGCCCCATGGGACCGCCCGCGACGAAGGTTCCAGTTCAGAAGCAAGGGCTGAAAACTCCCGCTCCGAAAACGCCGGTTCCGACCTTCAAAGATATTGCCGCCGAAGCAGGGCTTACTCGCTCTCATATCTCATCAGCGGAGAAGCATTACGTGATCGAGTCGATGAGCGGAGGTGTGGGGATATTCGATTGCGACAACGATGGCAAGCTCGACATCATCATGGTGAATGGCTCGTCGGTCGATCGATATCGGCAGCAAGGCGGCGATCCGCTGGTCACGCTCTGGCATCAGGAAAACAATTTGAAATTTGTCGACGTGACGGAAAAGGCAGGCCTGACGCGCAAGGGCTGGGGGATGGGTGTGGCAGTCGCGGACTTCGACAACGACGGCAACCTCGACTTATTTGTCACCGGCTACGGACACAACGTGCTCTATCGCAACAAAGGCAACTGCACGTTTGAGGACGTTACGGACAAGGCCGGAGTGCGAGGCGACGGATTTTCAACGGGAGCGGCGTGGGCCGATTACGATCGCGACGGCAATGTCGATCTATTCGTCTCGCGCTATGTGCACGTCGATATGGATAATCTGCCCGAATTCGGCAGCACGAAATTCTGCAAGTTCAAAGGTGTTTCTGTGCAGTGCGGACCATGGGGCATGCAGGGAGACACTGACTTTCTCTATCACAACCGGGGCGATGGCACCTTCGAGGAAGTGTCGAAGAAAGCGGGCGTGAACGATCCCGATGGCTATTACGGGTTGGGAGTGACATGGGGTGACTACGACAACGATGGTTGGCCCGACCTGTTTGTCGCGGATGATACGACGCCTAACCATCTTTATCGCAACAACCATGACGGTACATTTACCGATGAAGGTTTGCTGGCAGGAATCGCCATGAACGGGGAAGGGCAGGCGCTCGGATCCATGGGAGTGTCGTGGGGAGACTACGATCACAGCGGCCGGCTCTCCATGTTCGTGACTGAATTTGCGGATCAACCGAACACTTTGTACCGAAACGTGGCAAAGGACCAGTTCGAGGACGTGGCGTTCCCTTCGCAGGTCGGTCAACCCAGTATGCCGCTGGTGGGGTGGGGCACTTCATTTTTCGACATGGATAACGATGGCTGGCTCGATCTCTTCGTGGTGAATGGGCACGTGTATCCGCAAATGGATAACGTCTCGGGAAGCGCTCGGTATGCGGAGCCGATGCTGCTACACAGAAATCTGCGGAACGGCCGGTTTGAAGAAGTGTCAAAGGCAGCGGGATTGGCGGAGATTCCGCTCCAGTCGCGACGCGGCGTTGCCTTCGGCGACATTGCGAATAACGGCAATGTAGATATGGTCGTCTTGAATGTTGGTGCTCCGCCTTCGCTGCTGATGAATCAGAACGCAAGCGGCAATCATCGGGTTGAATTCAAGTTAGTCGGGACAAAGAGCAATCGCGCAGCGATTGGCGCGCGCGTGAGCATTGTTGCTGGTGGCGCCAAACAGTTCGACGAAGTGAGAGGCGGCGGAAGCTATCTATCGCAGAACGATTTGCGCTTACATTTCGGGCTGGCGGGAGCCGCGAAAATGGAGAGTGTCGAGATTCGCTGGCCGAATGGGAACGTCGAACAGTTGAAAGATCTAGCGGCGGACAAGATCTATACCGTTATCGAAGGGCAGGGCGTGAAAGAGAGTGTGGAGATTGGGAAGTGATTCTCGAGCTTTCTGTGCCGGACGTAGCAAGCTACGCCCCTACGTTTCTGATTACTTCTTCGGCAACGCCTTCGCTAATTCTTTCCACGTGACCAGCACAAATCCCTGGTCTTTCAGGAACTGGCGAAATTCGGGGCTCTTCACCATGTTGAAATCCTGTTGCCGCCATGCGGCGCCCCAATCTGGATGGTCGTACGTTGCTCCACGCATCTCGTCATCGTCGTAGGCCAGGTGCACGATAAGTTGATACACACCCGGTTTCAATGCAGCCAAATGTTCCTTGTACCAATTGAGCCAGTCGCTCGCCGAAACGCCCGGCTCCATGGAAACCACGCTCTGCACAAGCACTTCATCGGCGGGAAGATCCACGCCTGCGGGTAGTCCATGGGTTCCAGTGCGCTCAAGGAGGATGGGCAATCCGAATTCGTGACCCATCTTCGCATACACCTTGAACAGATCCGGTGACTGCACCAGCGCGGCCATGTGAGTGTCGAGATGGGTGAGGTGAACTCCCATCGCTTGCGCTCGCTGGATCTGTGTTCGCAATTCCGTCTCGACGTCATTCATATTCGCATTCTTCACGACGGCGGGTGTTTCCAGAGGCATGTAGCCCTGCTCGTCATAGAGCGATGGAACTTTGCTGCGACCATTCACTGCGCCCCAACGAAAATCGGTCCACTCGCTGTTGAGAGCTTGATGAATTCCGAGGTCCCAGTCAGGATGTTGCTTGGCGATTCGCGCTGCCTCCGGAAACCACGGGCAGGGAACCAAGATGCTCGCCGAGGTGATCCATCCATTCTGGAGAGCTTCAGTGGTTGCGCGGTTGACGGAGTGGGACATACCGTAATCATCGGCGTGGATGATGAGAAGCCGGGCGGTTGCGGGATAACCGAGCTTTTCCTGCACTGTTTGTGTTTGCGCTACGGCGAAACCGGCAACGAGAACAGTTATTGCGAACAGGAATCCACGCGCGAGTTCACGGATACACATAGCAACTCCTTCAACCCGCTGGCATTATAGAATCGTTTTAATACGGAGCAAATGCGCATTTTCTCGCACCCACAATTTCATTGACACTCATCCTGCGCGCATATGAAAATCCGCGCCGAAGCCATGTGGCTACTGACTTGTAACTACCGTGGCCTGAAAAGCAGGTTTTCCGACAACCCTTCCGTTGGACACGGCGGCGGGGTTTTGAAGTATAAGGAGTGGAATGTCGACATCTTCTACCTCTCCCGCCACGTCCCATGCGCCGCGTCTGCGCAGAACGCTGACACTCAGCGACCTGATCCTTTACGGCATTATCGTGATTCAGCCGGTGGCGCCGATGTCGGTGTTTGGCGTGCTCAGTGTTGCCGGCAAAGGACACGTGGTCACAACGCTGCTGATCGCGATGGTGGCGATGCTGTTCACCGCGTTCAGCTATGGACGTATGGCGCGAGCGTATCCGAGCGCTGGTTCGGCATTCGCATACGTGGGACAGGAAATCCATCCTGCGTTGGGATATGTAACGGGTTGGAGCATGGTCATGGACTACATGCTCAACCCCATGATCTGCATTGTGTGGTGCAGCCAGCAGGCGCACGTGTTTGCTCCGCACGTGCCTTACATCGTTTGGGCGATTTTCTTCGGCGGAATCTTTACATTTCTGAACATCCAGGGAATCAAGACGTCAGCGCGCGTGAATACCTTGCTCGCGGCAGGAATGGGTGCGGTTGTCGCAATCTTCTTCGTTGCCGCAGCGCGATACATCTTCAGCCAGCCGCACGACGGCACAGCCTCCTTCACTCGGCCGTTCTACGATCCGCAGCTGTGGGATATCAAGGCAGTTTTGGGCGCGACGTCGATCGCAGTGCTGAGTTACATCGGCTTCGACGGAATCTCGACGTTGTCGGAAGAAGCGGAAAATCCACGGCGAAATATTCTTCTGGCGACGGTGCTGACCTGCTTCGTGATCGGAGTTTTGTCGGCGGTCGAGGTGTATGCCGCCCAGTTGATCTGGCCCGCCTCGCAGCCGTTCCCCAATGTTGATACAGCATTCACGTTCGTGGCGGGTCGCGCCTGGGTGCCACTGTTTGCGATCGTAGGCTTTACGCTGCTCGTTGCGAACTTCGGTTCAGGAATGGGCGCGCAAATCGGCGCTGCGCGCTTGCTCTATGGCATGGGACGAAGCGGTGCGTTACCGCCATCTTTTTTTGGTGCGGTCGAACCGAAACGCCATGTTCCGAGAAATAACGTGTTGTTTGTCGGGACGATCGCGTTGATTGGTGCACTGTTGGTGAGCATCGGATGGTTCAGCTACGGGTTAGGTGCGGAAATGCTCAACTTCGGAGCGCTGATCGCGTTCATGGGCGTAAACCTGGCAGCGTTCATTCGATACAACGTGCGCGAGGCGAAGCAGAGTCCGATCTTGCCGGCAATACTGACGCTGGTTGTTATCGCTATTGGTCTTTACCCCGGTTCGACGATGAATGCATACATCGTCGCCGGCATCTGCCTCGTGGTGTTGGCCCTCATCGCGCCGCCGATGGCAGGATTCACGATCTGCTTCTTTCTCTGGAAAAATCTGAGTTGGCCGGCATGGAAAGCGGGCGGCGTATGGATGCTGCTCGGCATCGCATTCGGCGCATGGAAGACTCGCGGATTCCGCGGGGATCTTGTGAACTTCGAGCTGCCGCCGGAAGAAGAATAGCTATATCCAATTGCTAATTGACAATTGCCGATTGAAACCAGGCAGCAGAATCAAATCGGCAATTGGCAATCGCAAATTGAAAGTTACTCTGCGTTCCACCCTTTCACTTGTACGGTTGGCTTTGCAGTTCCCAACTCGCTCTCGCGATAGGTGGCAGTGAGTTCCCGCTTCTCACCTGGAAGCAGTGAGATGTAGTTGTCCTGCCACAAAACGGGCAGAATCTCTTCAGTTCCTTTGTTAACTTTCAGGCGCACAAAGAATGCCAGGTTCTTGCTTGGATTTTCCACGGTGACGTGCGTAATCGCGTCTTTCCCTTTATGCTCCGTCCGGCTCGTGACATTCAGCTTGACTTTAGGAAGCTGGGAGATCGCCGTGTAATCGGCATAACTGGCAGTTGGTGTGGTGTACCAATTTGATTTTTCCCAATCGATCGTTTCCTGTTTATTTGAGAGCCAGTAAAAGTTGGATCCAACTTGTTTACCCGCTGCATCGCTCAAGCGCAACGCGACAAAGAAAACGGGCGAGTCTTTGATTTCAGGAATTGTGAAAGACTTGACCGTTGAATCCGCGGCGACATCGAGCGTCGCATCTTTCGAGAACAGTTCTTTCATATCGACGCCATAGACCTTAGCGGTGAGCTTCAATCCTTTCGCGTCTTCGTATTGGCTGCTGACGATGGAAATGGAGCGGTCATCGTATCCATAGACTGGATGCAGCGGTTCCATCGCAAGCTTTGCTCCGAAATATCCGCCGCCCGGCCTCCAATAGTAGTCATAGAGGTGCCAGATGACCGAGGGCCACGCATTGTTGAGCATCCACTGAATCACCCCGGTCGAACGGTACTTGTCACGGCTGTATGCCTCGTACATGGCGCGGACGCCCTCGTAGGTCATCATCTGCGCTTTGGTGGCATAGTCTTGCGCGCTGTCCGCTTTGCCATAGCGAGCGTTCAAAGCGTCCGTGAAAACGTGAATGTCTTTGAAAACCCCGCCGCCCGCGTGGTAGTTCCAGACGTCGTCGATGGGCCAGAGATGATCTTTGCCCAACATCTTCTCGAGGCTCTCAATGGGAGGCACAGCGGGTCCCATGCTGGTTTCGGTGTTAAAGGCGTGTGAACCGCCGCATCCGCCGGCGTTGCACTTCAGAGCCGGATTGCTGCCGTTATCTTCCATCCAATAGGAAGGCGCGACATATTCATAGGGCCCGGACATTTTCACGCCGCTCACGCCAGTGACAACGGCGGGTTTCGCGGTTGCTGAAGATACAACCGGGTTCGGCCAGCGCAAGTCCTTCTCGATGCCGAGATACATTTCTTCTACATCCGGAGGCGGTGGATTATCGCTGCCGTTCAGCCACATGACCAGACTTGGATGGCTGCGCAGTCGATGCATCTGATCGATCAACGAAGCTTTTGCGATGTCGAAGTCCTGTGGCTTCCACTTGGGCCAGTGCTCCCAGTGATCGCAGCAGCACCATCCAGCCATGATGAGGACGCCGTCACGATCGGCTGTGTTGAAGAATTCTTCCGTTTCAAGTTTTCCCTCGAGTCGAACGGTGTTCAGTCCCATATCGAGGACGTACCGGAAGTGGTTTTCGATCCACTCGGGAGTTTCGCGGAGCATGAAATCGGGCGTGTATCCACCGCCTCGAATCAGAACCTTCTTTCCGTTGACCGAAAAAAACAAACCCTTGTTGGCATCCAGCTCTGACTTGATCTCGCGGATGCCGAAATTCGTGTGGCTCGCGTCCGAGACCTTGCCGTTCACGTCGAAGCTCATCTGGAGTGAGTAAAGGTTTGGTGTGCCCATTTGTGCCGGCCACCACAACTTTGGATTATTAAAGTTGAGCTGATCGAATTTGGTCGGATCGAAGACTACATCCTTCGATTCATTTGCAGCGAGTTCCACCTCCTGGGAAAACTCGACGTTCTCAATCTTTCCTTTCAACGTGCCTTTTACGGGCTGTGCGGTGCTGTTCTTAAGGAGCGCTGTCACGAGCAGATTGGCTTTGTCATTCGCAGGCGGGTTGAGTTTCGTGATCACTGCGGGATAGCGAATTGCCACCGGACCACTCGAAGCGAAATAGACTTCGCGGAAAAGTCCCATCGCACGGTCTGGCGGTGCAGGATTCCAATCCACAAACGTGATCGCGAGGTCGGTGTCAGTGGGTGCCCAGACTTGAACCGCGAGCACATTCACGGCACCCGGATTCGCCACATCCGTGACGTTGAGTTCGTAGGTGCGCCATGCGCCGGCGATGTCCTCAGATTTTGCAATCTGCTTCCCATTGAGCCAGATATTGGCCTTGTAGTTGATCCCTCGAAAATTCAGCCAGACAGTTTTTCCTTTGTAGTCTGCCGGCAGGGTGAATTGTTTGCGGTACCACCACGGCACAGCGTAAGGACTGTCCGACTGCATAGGAATGTTCGAGAAGTTGGCCCCGATCGGGTAAGTCACTCCGGGCATTTGCCGCAGGTTCGTGCCAAAAGTGGGATCGGGATAAACCTTAGCTTTTACGAGCGCCGCCACCACGGTAGTAGGGACGGAAGCCGAATACCAGCCTTGCGGGACGAAAGCTGGAGTCGAGATCTGGCTGCCATCCTTCTCAACTTTCGAGGAACTCTGCAGGCTCCAACCGTCTGTGAGTGAAAACTTAGCGGAGGTTGCTGCAGATTGGCCAAACCCGTTCAGACTCAGGAGCAGGATGATGCCGAACACGAGATAGGATCGTTTCATAAATGAAGTCCCTCGAAAATTCAGAACTGTTGACAAGAATCGCACGCCGCGAGACAGCCGCTATTGTACTGGCTGTACTCGTGTGCGCACTGTGATAACACGGCTATTGATACGTTTCAATAGCGGCGGTTGTGCAGTGTGAGTTGATTCCGTTCGACATCTCACCGAGGGTCTTGAAGTAAGGTTCGTTGAGAGCTCTGCGACATGGGCTGGTTTATAATCAAAGTTTCTCCCAACCACTCTGGAGTCTCAAGAACATGATTCGATTTCTGCAAACCCCTGGCCCGGTGAAGAAAATTGTGCTCAGCGGGATTCTACTGGTCTTCTGCGGGGCCATGGTGATCACACTTATTCCGGGCGGTCTAGGCTCGGATTTTCTCGGGGGACGCCCAGGACAGGGCGTCGTGGCAACCGTTGCCGGCGAACCCGTGAGTGTCAACGAAGTACAGGATCAGGCCCGTATCTTGTTACAGCAGCAGTTTCCACGGGGGTCCGCGCAGGCCTCGATGCTGCTGCCGTTTTTTGCATCACGTGCGGCTGAGCAGCTGATTTCACGGAAGGCTCTTGTAGCTGAGGCGCAGCGACTTGGGTTTCGAGTCAGTGATGAAGAAGTGCGCGATGACCTGCAAAATGGCCGGTACTCGCAAACGTTTTTTCCCGGCGGCAAGTTTATCGGCCAGGCGCAATACGAAGAGCTACTGCGTCAGAACAACCTGACTCCTGCTCGATTCGAAGAGACCGTGCGCGACGAACTGCTGATGCGCAAATTACAGGCGTTGATCAGTGGGAGTGCAAGTGTTTCTGACTCCGATATCAAACAGGAATTCGAACGTCAGAACACGAAAGTAAAATTTGAATACGCGGTGTTGACGCAGCAGGACCTGCAGAAGGGACTTCATCCGACAGACCAGGAACTCAAAGCCTTTTACGAACGCAACAAGGCTTCGTATAACAACTCGATTCCGGAAAAGCGCAAAGCTCGTTATGTTGTCGTCGATCTGGATAAGATCAGCGCCAAGACACAGGTTACGCGAGAAGAGTTGCAGGCTTACTACGATCAACATCGTGACGAATACCGCGTTCCTGAAGAAGTAAAGGTCAGCCACATCCTGATCAAAACGCCGGCTCCGGGCGCGGACGGAAAGGTTGATGACAAGGCCGTCGAAGCAGCGCGGGTGAAAGCCGAAGACGTACTCAAGCAGGTGCGTAGCGGTGGTGATTTCGCGAAACTGGCGGAAAAGTATTCTGACGATCCGGGGAGCGCAAAGAGTGGCGGATCGCTCGGATTTATCGGTCGTGGGCGCACCGTCCCGGAATTTGAGAAGGCTGCGTTTTCACTCCCGAAGGGGCAAGTCAGCGATCTGGTAAAGAGCAGTTTCGGTTTCCATATCATCCGAGTCGAGGACAAGCACGAGCCGCACATGAAAACGCTCGACGAAGTGAAAGAGCAGCTCGAGCCTGTGATCAAGCAGCAGAAAGCACAACGCGCAGCTGAAAACGAGGCCAACACGCTCGTAAAGCAAGCCCGTGCGGACGGTTTGGACAAGGCTGCCGCAGCGCAGGGAATGGCTGTTGTCACAACTGACTTTTTCTCTCGAGATGAGAGCGTACCGGGCGTCGGGAATGCGCCTCAGTTCATGGAGGCGGTATTCAACGCGAAAGAGAAAGCACCGCCGGATGTCGTTGCATTCACGAACGGTCTTGCTGTGTACGAAGTGCTCGGCATTCATCCGCCCGCCACGCCCACGTTCGAAGAGATTCGTTCACGGGTCGAAACTGAATTTAAGAACGAGCGTTCCGGCGTTCTTCTGACGCAGAAGACGCAAGAACTTTCCGATCGCGCAAAGACATCGCACGATCTCAAGAAAGCAGCCAAGGAATTGGGGGCCACTGTTAAGACGAGTGAGTTCGTATTGCCCGACGGACAGGTTCCTGACATTGGATCGATGAGTGGTCCTGCGAGTGTCGCTTTCGGTATGAAACAAGGGGAGATCAGCGGACCGATCAACCTGGGTTCCTCGGGCGTGGTGTTGGCGATCTTGCAGAAAGAAGAGCCGACTGATGCCGATTACGCCGCAAAGAAAGATCAAGTCCGCGACTCATTGGTACAGAATCGCCAGAACGAGCTGTTCGGTTTGTTCATCAGCAATCTTCGCCAGCAGATGGAGAAAGCTGGAAAGATTAAGATCAATGAACAGGAGATGAAGGCACTCACACGCTCAGCGGGCGAGCAAGGAATGTAGAACACGCAACGTTTTTGGAAACAGCTGCCACTTCGGATGATCTCCTGAGTAGCAGCTTTTTTTGTTACGTGTGATGTAGGATCAATGAATATGTCGTTTGTGCGCGCCAGCGGGATCCTTTTACATCCCACTTCGTTGCCCTCGCAGGGAGGGATTGGCGACCTCGGCCCGGCTGCTTACGAGTTTGCAGACTTCCTCTCATCTGCGAAGCAGGCGCTTTGGCAAGTTTTGCCCCTCGGGCCACTCGGTTACGGACATTCCCCGTATTCCTCGACCTCGGCGTTTGCCGGAAATCCGCTACTGATCAGTCTCGAGCGGCTGGTTGAGCATGGGTGGTTGGATGGTGCACGTATCGCTGACTTGTCCTCGGATGTCGGGGCTGTCGATTACGCAACGCTTTTTCGCCGCAAGATGCCGTCGCTATTCGAGGCGGCACGCAATTTCGTTTCATCTGCAAGCGGGAACGCACGCACCAGATTTGAAGCGTTCTGTTCGGAGAATGCGTGGTGGCTTGACGAGTTTGTATTGTTTGACGCTTTGCACGCGCGACACGGGCGCGTGTCATGGAACCAGTGGCCGATCGAATTTATGCGCCGCGAACCAGATGCGCTAGCGCGAGTGCGTGAAGAACTCTCGCAAGAATTAACTGTTCGTCGTGCCGTGCAGTTTGCGTTCTGGGAGCAATGGAGCGCATTACGCGCATACTGCGCGAGTCGAGCCGTGCGGATTGTCGGCGACATCGCGATTTTTCTGAACTTCGATAGCGCGGATGTTTGGACGAATCCAGAATTGTTCTTTCTGGATGAAAAGCTCGCGCCAACAGTCGTAGCCGGCGTGCCTCCGGATTTCTTCAGCAAAACTGGACAGCGATGGGGAAGTCCGCTCTACCGGTGGGACGTGATGAAACAGGACAGTTTTCGGTGGTGGGTCGCTCGCATGCGCTGGGCTGTGCGTACCTGCGACTACGTTCGCCTCGATCACTTTCGGGCGTTTGAACAGTACTGGGAGATCCCCGCCGCCGACGAGAATGCTATTAACGGAAAATGGGTGGACGGCCCACGCGACGATCTTTTTATTGCTCTGCGTGAATCGCTCGGCGGCCTGCCATTTTTTGCAGAAGACTTGGGCTACATCACTCCCGAAGTGCACAAGTTGCGCGAGCGGTTCGAGATCCCTGGGATGGCAGTCATGCAATTTGGTTTTGGAGATCGTGGCGCGCACATTTACTTGCCTCATATGTTTACTCGTGATCGAGTCGTCTATACCGGAACACACGACAATGACACGATCGTGGGCTGGTGGAAGGATGGCGCGTCTGCCCAGGAACAGGAGCATGCCATGTCCTACCTGGGGAAAGCGGATGATGGTATCCATTGGGCGATGATCCGGGCGGCATTTGGATCGGTGGCGAGCCTTTGTGTCGTCCCGCTACAGGATGTCCTGGGGTTGGGCAGCGAGGCGCGCATGAATGTTCCCAGCGTGGACAATGGCAATTGGCGTTGGCGTTTCGAGCGACCGATGCTGACCGACGCGCTCGCGCGAAAGCTGGCGGAATTGACCGATGTCTCGGATCGCCTGCCAACTCCGATCGAATCGGTGCCTGCACAGGACTTCGTGGCTTGAGTCGCGAACTTCGATGATGCAACTCGCCGCGGAAACTAAATCGCCGAGAAACAAGTTCAATATCGCTTTCCGGAGAAACTTGCTGCGCTGGTATCACGCGCATCGCCGTGAGCTACCTTGGCGCGCCAGCCGCGATCCATACCACATTTGGATTTCGGAAATCATGCTGCAGCAAACCCGCGTCAACGCGGTCCTAGAGCACTATCGTCGGTTCCTGACGCAGTTTCCGACAGTCGGTGCACTTGCGGAAGCGCCATTGGAGACCGTGCTCGCTGCCTGGAGCGGTCTTGGCTACTATCGACGGGCTCGCATGCTCCACGAGGCCGCGAAAAAGGTTGTTGACGAACACAAGGCCGAGTTCCCATCGAGTGCTGCGGAATTACAAGCGCTCCCCGGCATCGGCCGTTACACGGCCGCGGCGATTGCAAGCATGGCTTTCGATGAACCAGTCGCTGTCGTGGATGGCAACGTGGAGCGAGTAGTCTGCCGCGTTCTGGGACGAGCCGTTTCGCAGCAAGAGACTTGGCAAACGGCACAGAGTTGGCTCCCGCAGCAGCATCCGGGCGATTTCAATCAAGCGATGATGGAGCTGGGCGCGATAGTGTGCACGCCGCGCGCACCACAGTGTCTGCTATGTCCGATCACTTCGCTATGCGCCACTCGGGGGGAAGGTGTTGCGGCGAAAAAGGCGAGCCGCCAGAACAAACGAGATATCTCTTACGGCTTCGCCTCGCGGCTAGGTCAAATTTGGCTCGTGCAGCGACCCGCGACGAGTTCTCTGATGCCCGGGATGTGGGAACTCCCCGAAGTCAGTGCAAATCAAAACGATTCGAAGTCCATTTGCACGGTGCGTCATTCCATCACGACAACGGACTACACCGTGAGCGTGGTGGAGTTGGTTGTCCGCAGAACGATGAAAGGGAGTTGGGTCTCTCACAGCAAGTTGAATGCAATTCCGCTCACTGGCCTCGCGCGCAAAATCCTCAAAAAACTGAATGTGCTTTGAAAATCAGGAATGCCTATTCTGGCGTTTCGCTCTCCAGCGCGGTTAAGGTTTCGTCGTCCACATCCCATTGCTTCAAAATCTTGAATATGGTTTTAGAGGCAAAACCGGCCCGCATCAGCTGTCGAAAAATTCGGGCGCTCTCTTTCTGAGTGGAAGGTTTTTCGAGCCGCTTGCGCCTGAGGTAGGCACGGGCTTGCTTCTCTTCACTCACCTCGTCATAAGCGGCGGAAACTGCTTTTTCGATTACTTCACCGTGAACGCCGCGCGCTTTTAATTCCGTGACCACACGCATACGTCCGAACTTTTCATTGTCACGCCGAAAAGAGGAATAAGCGGCAGCATAGTTGGCGTCATTGAGGTATCCCTGATCCTTCAGACGACGGATGATCAACTCAACAAGAGTCTGGCCGAATTCCGTGTCTGCCTCGACTTTGTTGCGGAGGAGCCGCTTGAGTTCTGCGACGGAGCGCATACGCCGCCCGAGCGCGCCGATGGCATATTGATACAACTCTTCTTCCGTGTAGACCTTTTTCGGACGCAGTAACGGCATACCAATCAATTGTAGTGCCAGTCCGATCTCTATAGATGCGAGGCAGACCGCTTGACTGAGGCTGTCCGAGACTAACTGGACGGCCTTCCCTTGGGCGCGTAGTAGCCGCTACGTGATTGGATCTTGTAATCCTTCTGTTTGGTTTTAATCTCGACTTTCCGAAACGTGCCGTCGCGCTCTTTATTGGTAGGGGTGTAGCCAGCGTTATATTGGCTGCGTAACTCCATTGCGATCTGGTCAAAAGCGGCTTTGAGTTTTTCGAACTTGTTTCCAACATCGATCACGCGGCCGCCCGTTTCGTTGGAGAGCTTCTTCATCTCGCCTTCACCAAAACCACCCCAAGTACCGCGGTCGGCGATCAGGAGCACATAAACGATCGAATCGGATTTCTGCGCCGCCTCGATGGCGTCCTTGATACGCAGCTGGCTTCCCTGGTCTTCGCCGTCAGTAAGGATAATCATCGCCTTCCGGCCGACTTCATGAGCGAGTTGATCATGACCGGCAAGATAAATGGCGTCGTAGAGCAATGTTCCGCGCGGGTTCGAAGTAGGTACTGGTCCGGGCATCATGACCCCGCCACCGACCCCCGTGTTGATCTTGGCACTATTGAGCGCGTCTTTCAGGCGGCTGATTGAGTTCGTGAAGTCCTGCAGCAGGTCGACGTTCACGTCAAAACTGAGAACGAACGCTTCGTCTTTCGGACGCAATATTTCCTGCAGGAACTGTCCGCCGACTTCTTTTTCAATCTGCAGAACATGCTGCTGACTGCCGCTGGCATCGATGAGGATGCCGAGGGTCAAGGGCAAGTCGGATTCGGCTTTGAAGTATTTGATCGTCTGCGGTTTTCCGTCCTCGAGGATTTCAAAGTCATCTTTGTTGAGGTTGGGGATCAAACCGCCCTTTTTGTCCTTCACATTGAAAAAGAGCTGGACGACGTTAACGTCGACTTTGAGGGTTTCCATCGACTGGTCGTCTTGGGAACTATTCTGGGGCGCCGAAGACGCTTGTCCGGAAGCTAATGGGAAAACGGTGGCGAGCAAGACTAAGTGACAGAAAAGGCGTGAGCAAAAAGAGGGCATGAAGGCCATTCTCAGATGTGATTTGCTAGTCTATCGTGTAGGTTAGATGCACCAAATCATTGACTGCAAGCATCCCAAGGGGTGGATGGGATGGGATTTTTGCGGCAGGGGAGAACGACCGTGCACCGTAGTTCGGGAAATGTTCGCTGGCGTCCCTTGGGAATTGCAATTTTGGCCGTTGTTTGTTGCCTTAAGATAGCGCAGGCGCAACAGCCGCAGGACATTCCGGATGCTCCTTCCGCCAGTAAGCCGGTCCAGCCGTTCCCCTCGACTCCTCCACCACCAGCCAAGCCTCAGCCGGATATACCGGAGGGACAAAGCGCGCCTCGCAGTGATCAGCCGGCCAAAGATATTCCACCGGCGAAGGATACGACTACGCCTAGTTCACTGGACCAGCCTCCCGCAGTGGATCAGCCATCAGCAACCGAAAACACGCCAAGCCAGCCCGATTCTCAGCCTCCGAAGATGCCGCCCATCAAAACGGTTCCGGCAGGGAGTGTTCCGGATGGCACATCAACTTCACGGGATGATCTGCCAACCTTCCGAGTGAGCACGAACTTCGTGGTTGTCCCTGTCACGGTCAAAGATTTCCAGGGAAGAATGGTAGAAGGGCTTCTGCCCAAGGACTTTGCCGTTTACGAAAACGGTGTGAAGCAGCAGCTGAAGTTCTTTACCAGCGATCCCTTTCCATTGTCTGCGGCTGTGGTCATCGACATGGGTATGCAGGACGTGACGGTGCAGAAGGTGAACCAGACCTATACGGCATTGGCGGGAGCGTTCACTCCCTATGACGAAATCGCGCTCTATACCTTTAGCGCGCGCTCCAGTCGAGTTTCCACTTTCAGTGTCGTCAATCAACAGATCACAGCGAAGCTGAGCCAGATCAAAGGCGAGCGAGGAGCGAATAACGGACCTCCGGTAACGAGCGGTCCAATGAGTAACTCAGGTCCGATTGTGAATGGGCGTCCCATCGATCCTGGAGGAGCGATCGTGTCCACGCCGCCGAAGGTGGCGCGCGTACTGAACGACGCGATCCTGATGGCTGCGGTCGACCTCAGTAAGCGTGATCGCACGCGACGGAAGGTAATCTTCGTGATCAGTGATGGGCGTGAATACGGCAGCACCGCTAGCTACAAGGATGTGTTGAAGGTGCTGCTCACCAATGAGATCCAGGTGTACGGTTTGGGTGTGGGTGGGGCAGCTATTCCCGTCTACAACAAGCTGCAAAAGATCCACATTCCTAAAACCGGCTTCGCCGGCTTCAGCAACATCCTGCCGAAGTTCTGCTCGGCCACAGGCGGGGAAATCTTCAACGAGTTTTCGCGCCAGGATATTGAAGCCATGTACGCCCGCGTGTTCGGGGATGCCCGGAATCAGTACACACTTGGATATTCAACCCGATCGACGCCGAGCACGGCATACCGTGAGATTGAAGTGCGTGTTGGGCGGCCAGACTTAAAGATTTACGCGAAGGATGGGTATTATCCGGCCCCTCTGCCTCGCTAGCAGTTGGACCGATCGCAGGGGATTGCCGAACCCCCGTACTTTCAGTGCGCTGCTGCCCACCTTTGGTAACCGCGGTAACGTCCGGTAACGACGACCCCTGTGGTATAAAACCTAGCAGTAATTCAGCAATCATTTTCTGCTGGTGTGCTCAAGACGTCGAGCACGGCCAGAGTGTGTTTGAGGAAATCCTTGAGTTTTATTAATTTTGCAGCCCGAGAGATCAACTGCAAGATCGTCTATTACGGAGCCGGCTTGGGCGGCAAGACGACCAACCTTCAGTGGATCTTCCAAAAGACGGCGGACCAGCAAAAGGGCAAGATGATTTCGCTGGCGACCGAAACGGATCGAACTCTGTTTTTTGACTTCTTGCCTCTCGATCTGGGTTCGGTGCGTGGATTTAAAACGCGTATCCACCTCTACACAGTCCCCGGACAGGTTTTCTATGACGCAAGCCGCAAGCTCATTCTGCGCGGTGTAGACGGCATTGTTTTCGTCGCCGATTCGCAGGAAGAGCGTATGGACGCGAACGTGGAAGCGCTTGAGAACTTGATGTCGAACTTGAAAGAGCACGGTTACGACTTCAACAAAATTCCCTACGTGCTCCAACTCAATAAGCGCGACCTTCCGAATGTGTTGCCCGTCGACAAACTCGCAAAAGATCTCCGTCGCAAAAATGAACCACTGATCGAAGCCGTGGCATTCCAGGGACACGGCGTGTTCGATACGCTTAAAGAGATCGCCCGCCAGGTGCTTACGGAATTGAAGCAGGGTGGGTAGTCGCGGTTTCCGTTGACCAATTCCCGCTAGAACGTTTCTCGCTTTGCAAATCAGGTATCACTGCGAAGAGTTGACGGGAACACAATTTCCCTTGAGCAGGCCGGTGACGAAATGGCGATTATCACATCGATGCTGGGGTAAACATTTCTACTTTGTTCGTAAAGTTCAATGCGGCAGACCGCTGCCCTCTAACAATCTCAAAAATCTAACGTCGGAGCGAAATGAGTCCCACTTCGGATCTGCTGGCAATAACGCGAGATGGACATCGTGACACTCGAGTGCCTGCTCTAACAACTTAAACGCAAGATCCGCATCTCCCATGCCCGCGTGGACGAGCGCAATCGCATAGGGTGGAAAATATCGTTCCTCACTTAACTTCTGCATCTTGTCTACAGCCGCCAGCGCTTGCTCCGTTTGTCCTGATTTTGCGAGCACGTACGCGCGGAGCGAGATGACCTTGCTATTTCCGCTACCGAAGTCTTCTGCTTTGCGGAGTACGTCGAGTGCTCTCGGGTAGTCGCCCTGTTGTTCGTATGCTTGCCCCATCTGGTAATAGCCGATCCAAAAATTAGACAGGGTAATGATCGACTGGCGTGCATGATCTATTGCTCCGGAGTAGTCCCGCGTGAAGAAAGCAACTTGGGCTGACAAGGCGTGATGCATGGCATCGAGCGGATCGAGTGTTCGCGCTCGCGTCATCTCGGCTCTGGCCTCCGCGTCCTCGCGCTTGCAAGCCAACAAGATTCCTAGCATTCGGTGGGCTAGGGAGTAGCTTGGATCCAGACGAATCGCATTGCGGTAGGCGGCTTCGGCGGCTTGCCAGTCCCAATCGAGCCAGAATTTCAGTATTCCTACCGAAGTTTGCGTTTCCGGCAGCTCAGGTTCGGAGGCAACGGCTCTTCTGATTGCCATTTCGGCTTTCTTCCAGAATTCCTCTGGACAGGCGTCCGCATGAATGGGTGCCGATGAGGAGGCGTCCGCTATGCCCGTCCAGGCTAGAGCATAGTTTGGATCAAGGCCCGTTGCTTGTGCGAAGCACTCCACCGCTCGCCTCGTGGTGGCGGGCGTAAAGTGGTTCCAGTAGTACCGGCCGCGCAGATATGCGTCATAGGCTTGCGGGTTTTTCGTTTGACGGCGCTTGAGCAAGTCCAACCGCTCCGCTGAAAGGCTCAACCGAATCTGTTCGGCAATAGCAGCGCTCAACTGCCGCTGAAATGAAAGCATGCTGCTTGGCTCAGCATCGTAAGAAGAGGACCAACTCTGGACTTGGTCCTCTGAACGAATCAGTTTCGAAGTAACACGAACTCTCTCCGATTCTATCCTCATCGAACTTTCGAGAAGGAAGGCAGCGCCAAGCTCGCGTCCTATTTCGGACAATGACTTCAAGCTGCGCTTGTAGCTCATAACGGATGTTCGCCCGATCACGTGTAGATGTGCAGGGTCAACTTGCCCCAGAGCTGCGATCAATTCTTCCGTTAGGCCATCTGCAAGGTACTCAAGTTCGGACTGGCAGCCGATCATCTCGAAAGGCAATACCGCAATAATTGCGGGCGAAGTTGGGGTCGGCTCTTCGGTGACAGTTTCCACTTGCGCAAGGAGACGATATCCAAGGCGGGGGACTGTCTCGATATTAACGTCAGAATCTGCCGACAGTGCCTTCCGCAGCTGCGAAATGTTTTGTGCAAGCGCGACTTCCTGGACAAAGCTGTCAGGCCAAAGCTGCTCGAAAAATTGTTCTTTCTCAATGAGGTGCCCGGGATTTCTCACCATTAACAGCAGTGTTTGGAAAACCTTAGGCTTCAGGGGAATGGCGCAGCCATTGCGCATCAAACGCTTATCCCGAGCGACAAGCAGGAATTGACCAAACCTGTAGGAAACCTGCGGGTCGCCATTCATGGTCGGGAATGATAGCACCGCTGCCGAGCATACTTTGTTCATAAAAAATTCAAAGTTCGATTAAGACTCGTCCATCCGCGATGGGCTACTTTCCCTCTCGCGGGGGAAATGATCCCAACATTTTGGAGGAGTCAAACATGCCAGTTCGTATATCCAGAGAGAATTGCGCGGCGCGGTTTTTCAGCTTTGCGATTGCGTTTGCGTTTTTAGCTATTCAGTCTGTTGCCGCCCAATCGGAAACAGCCGCGATCGGACTTCAGGGAACGTGGCGGGTACAGGTGAATTTAGTTAACTGTTCGAACGGACAAAACCTCGGGCCGAGTTTCTCTTCTCTGCTCATGTTCAATCGAGGAGGCACACTGTCGGGGACCACGCGTAACGCCGCTTTTTCGCCGGGACAGCGCACCAGCGACTTCGGCATCTGGAGGCAAACTGGCCCTAACACCTACTCCGCCGACTCCGAAGCCTTCATTTTATTTACCAGCAATTTATTCCAAAGTGGCAGTCAACGTATTACGCAATCAATAACGCTCGGCGGAAATAGTTTTGAGTCGACCGCCATCACCCGTTTCTACGATACGAACGGCTCGCTCCTGATTTCCGGCTGTGCCCATGCAGTAGGGACACGTTACGAGTAATCGAAACGCACGGTGGCCGAAGGCGAACAAGTTGCTTTGCTTTCGGCCAGTCCTTCCTAGGTGACAAGGTCGCTCTTCCAACGCAGCCCATGTAACCTTAAGCGAAGACGTGCCGCCACAGGGGACAGCGTGTTCGACACTCTCAAAGAGATCGCCCGCCAGGTGCTTACGGAATTGAAGCAGGTTGGATAAGAACTAGCTTCTGCCATGGCCGGATACTTGCCAGACAAACAGGCCGAGATAACTCACCGCTAGAGTGGCAAATAACGCGGTTAACAAGAAGTGCCCAATAACAAACTGCCTTCCCTTCGGCCAATCGGAATGTGAAAAGTAGAATGCATCCACCAGGATGCGAGTAGTCCAATAAATTCCAATGAAAGCAGTTAATGCCAGAGCTGACTTCTCTCCGCGTAGCATCTCGTCATGAAGAACCAAGGTCAGGATGCCGAAGGCAATGATCGTTAGCACGGTAAATCCGCTTTGGACCCATAGCAGTTTGCGATTGAATGGCATGATTTTACGCAGGTCCTCTTTCCAGCGAAGTCGGTAAGGGACCTGGAAGCTCGCTACCAAGATCACAAAATGGGTAAGGCCAGCAAACCAAAGATCGAGATCAAAGAACCGTTCCCACGAGGTCATAAGGCGCGAATCGCATACATGAAGGGGATGATTACATGTTTTACGAACGGCGGATGAAAAAGCCAGAACACGGGTAAAGCAGTTACGGCTGCCATAAACAACCACCCACGGAGGCCTCTCCGCACTCGAAGTTTCTTTCCTGCGCTCGAGTGTTCCACTGCCGTTCCTAATCCCTGAATTGTGAAGTAAAGCGTTGGGAGGCTATAGCCACCACCCGCAGGCACAGAGATTACAAGATCGTGGAGCAGGCCGGAGAATACGAATACGAGAAAACCCGCCAAGCGGGGACCCATACGACCGACTAGAGGGCGGAATATGAGCTCATGCGAGAGTTGCCGGAAGCCGAGATTCCATCTCCTTCCCCAGAATTCGCTCAGTGATTGCGATTTCAAAGGCGAACGCATGATCTCGTCTGCATGTACTCCACAGCTTCGCCACAACAATGCGAGCAAATGGAAAATTCCGAAGTGGAGCAGCAAGATAAGCCCTAGCATCCCTATCCAGCCTCTGATGAGCATAAGTCTGCCTGGGATTGTCCGAGCCACAAACCAGATCAGTGCTACTCCAGTCGTTGTTTTGAGGGCGGCCCACAACCATTCAGCAGGCCGCGGGTGCGCAACGTCTGCAGTCACCGTGAAAAACGAATCAGCATCCATTCCCGGCCAGCCGAGCAGATAGGCAGCCGAGTACCAGGTCGGATGCACTGAATTGTTTCGTGCCTGCCACCAAGTCAGCCACTTCAGCCCGACATAGATACTGAACGCGAGCAGCCACATGAAGACCCACGAGGGGATGAACCCTCGGGTAGAGAACGAGATCAGCGGCAGAAAACATAGCGGCAGCCAGCCAACCCACTCACCGCGGGATGGCGCATTAGTACGAAACGCTCGAATCGGTTGTTGCTCTAAGTTTGATGACATCAATCGCGGTACTGTCTAAGCTACAAGTATGGCCTTCCAGGTGGTCGCGCCGAACCCCGATAACTTGAAGGCAACTGCAATCCTTGATTACTCAACCCCGAATGTGCAGGAACTCGTGAACGGCCTCACGAGAGAAGGCGAGGCTGGACTACCACTCTTGAGGAAGGCTCACCTTTATCTCGTAGGCGCTGTTCATCCAGTGTACAGCGTTAACGAATGGCAACCTGTTTCAACAACGCTTGAGAGAAGCCGCGGCTCGTGTAGCCAACGTATGGCGTTATTAGAGGCGATTGCACGATCAGTGGGCATTGCAACGCGAGTGCAAGCTCTCGAGTTGCGAGGGAGTTTCTGGTATCCCCGGTTCAGATACTTGCGCTGGTTTATCCCTAATAGCGTACTTTTAGTTTGGCCGCAGTTCTTTTTTGACAATCGGTGGACCGATTTCGCGGAGCTGCACTCCTCGATGGAAAGTTTAGTTGCAAAGGCGAAAGGTGGCTTCAAGAATGACGGGGAGTCTCTCTTCGATGCAGTTCGGGATACGCCCGTGGACTTCGTAGGCAGGACATGTCAGATGGCATGTGCCACGCCCGAATATAACTTATCCAAATTCCTCATCGCAGATCGCGGTTTGTTTAATACCAGAGATGAGGCTTTCGAAATGTTCGGATCTTTTCAGCACACCGTTCGTGGCCGCATCTTTGAAATGCTCTATGGCGACTGGAAGAGCTCCTGAATTTTTGATCGAAAAAGATCGAGATTATGACGGTGCGAGCTCACCCCGAATGCGAACCTACGAGCTAACGGAGCCGCATCGACCTTACCATCTGCTCGAATGCGGGGCGCATCGAGGAAAAGTTCGATTCCGGCGAAATAAACACGATGTAGAGCAGGGAACCGTCTTGGCGTTGTACCGTGACGACCCAGTCGCGCTCGCGCACCATCCGTCCTTCCGAACCGTGGATTGGCGAGGTGCCGATCAATTCCACCGAGCGCGCGGCCACCCCATTCACGCGCATGGTTTCGTCATTACCAATCTGTCGCAGATCGGGGTTTGATTGGCGTAGCTCATTTAGCATTTCGTGCGTCGCACGATCCAGAGAGGTTCCTTCTTCCGGCTGATAAGAATTGATGATTGCTCCATAGGCGACGGCATCCTCGGAAACGCCGTTTGGCGGCGCAATCGTCACCGATGAACTGCGATCACCGAAGACCTGCCAATTCTCAGGATAGGAGATCGTGTAATCGTCGTGATCGAAGGTTCGAAAATTGCCGCTCGGATAATCGATCCCGCCTTGCGGTGTCACGACTCCTTGCGCGGAATCACTGTGCTGGCCGGCTGCAATTTCCTTTGCCGAAGGCGGCTTCATGCTTGCAACTTGTTGTTTGATACGGGTGAAATCCGCGCTGTTCATTGCAAGTTGTTTGTGGGGCAGAGTTCCAAGTTCTTTTGAAACAGATTGCACACGGTTTCCAGGATCAGGGTGATCGCTCAAAAATTGCGGCCCGCGCGAGCCACCTTGTTCCTCGATCTTCTGAAAAAAGATGGCAAGCTGATGGGGGTCGTAGCCTGCGTCGTACATGATGTCGGTGCCCAGCAAGTCCGCTTCAGACTCGGCCGAGCGGGAATTCTTCAGAAAATACGAACCTACTCCAAACGAGATTCCTAGCTGTGTCATTTGCGATAGCGCGCCTCGTCCCATGATCCCGCCGAGAATGGCGAGCGGAAGTTGCGCCGCCATCTGTTTACTCGCGGCCCGCGTCCCATGCCGCTGTACCACGTGCGCGATCTCGTGCGCCATTACTCCTGCGAGTTGTGCTTCGTTGTCGGCAGTTTGGATAGTCCCGAGGTTTACGTAAACCGGCCCGCCCGGCAAAGCAAAAGCATTGATCTCTTTCTGATTTATGACGTGGAAGTTGTATGGCCATTTCTCGCCCGGCGCGTGCGCGGCCAGCTTGGCTCCGAGCTGCTGAACGTATTGAACCACCGAATCGGAGTCAGGCAGCACGGGCAATTGCTTTCGTGCTTGAGCCTCAGCCTGCTGACCGGCTTGCACCTCTTCCTGCATGGAAAACATGTTGAAGCCGCTTGAGGGCTTCACACGTGCCAACAACGTTGGCGGAAGAGACAAAGACAATAGCAGCGCGACGATGACGAATCGATCCCTGACCCTGTAACAGTTCATCCGGCCCCCCCGCTAAAAGCTCGATATTGATTGGATTCCTTAAAGCCATCCTTTGGATGTAGGAGTCCTCAGCAAATGCGGGATATTAAACAAAAAGCCTGAGATCTGAACAAGATCTCAGGCTTATAAACTTTGTGAAGATTGAGACCGTTACTTGTTTTCCGGCCCGGTTGCACCAAATTCTTTTCGCGCAGGAACCGCGCGTGCGGCCCGCGTCGCCACTACGGGTGTTCCCGCGGCAGCTCCATACCGTTCGAGCAAGACCGGCACCATTGCGCCCTCGGCTTCCTTCACGAATGTGAGACGGCTTTCGCCAATCACATCGATGCGAACGAAATCGCCGAGTTTTACCTGTCCCGTCGCAACCAGGTTAGCGAGCGGGAACACGATGTGCCGTTCAATGGCGCGCTTAAGGTGACGAGCGCCATACTTCGGATCAGTTCCTTCCCGCAACAGAAAGTCCTTCGTCTTCGGTGTGCAATTGAAGACGAACTGATTGGCGCCTGTGGCAGTGAGAATCCGCTGTTGCACCATGCCCAGTTCGATCTCCAGGATTTGTTGCAGATGTTCGCTACGCAGAGTCTTGAACACAACAACCTTATCGATACGGTTCATGAACTCGGGCGTGAACTTGCGTCGCGCTGCTTCGACTGCTGTGCGGTCAATCTTCTCGTCTAGCGCTTCATCGATTTCAACGGCTTTTGGCGCGAAACCAAAACCGCCCTCGACTAGATTGCTCATTTCGCCAGCGCCCAAGTTGGACGTCATGATGATGATGCATTGTGAAAGATCAACTCGACGGTTGTCGCCAAGCGTGAGCGTCGCTTTATCAAGAATGCCCAACAATAATTGCCATAAAGCATCCGACGCTTTCTCAATCTCGTCGAACAAGAGGATCGAGAGCTTCAGCTTTTCCGTATGCCACTGGTTGAGTGCTTCCTGCGTGAGCAGGGGGTGCGTCTCACGGTGGCCGAGATATCCCGGAGGCGAACCAATCAGCTTCGCAATCTCGTGAGAGTGCTGGAACTCGGCGCAATCGATCTTGATACAGGCGCGGGCGTCGCCAAAAAGTGACTCGGCCATTGCCTCGACCACGCGAGTCTTACCGGAACCGGTAGGCCCCAGGAAGAGTAAGTTTCCAACGGGACGCCCGGGTGGGTTCAAACCCGCGAGAAACATCTGATAGATTTCGGCAACTTTCTCGACGGCTTGGTCCTGGCCGACGATCTTACGGCGAAGGGCGTTGTCGAACTCACGGGCGTCGTGGCTGCGGCGGCTTGGATCAAGGACGGTGCTTAGATTCGTTCGCATAGGGTCTAGACCCAGTTCGGCGCTGGGCTTTTCGTGAAATCCTGCGTTTCTGACAATTTGTGGCGCTTCGGGACGGGTCGCCATATGTTTTTCAGTCACCCTCCCCGAGCTTGGTTACTGCAACCTGTTCGCCATCTCGGGAGTGGGCTTATCTCCCTTCTCATGTCAACTTTAGATGCCATTTGGCCGAGAAGAGACTGGAATCACGCCTGATCTGAATCTACCTAAATGGAAATTCTTTGCGCATCGTGGGAGCTTCCTTTCGACATTACCGTCTTCATCGAAGAGATGTACCTGATTGGGAGTGGTCTGACGTAACTGGCAGGCCGCAAAGCTAAAACCTAGCATCGGAGGTAAGAACATTGGGAGAAAGACCTTGCCACGATTTCTTACCGCCACGCTTTTCGCTGTTGCGATCGTTTCCACGGGATTTTGGTGGAGTTCCAGCTCAGACGTTTCGTTTGCCGCGATGGCACAGAGCCCTCAACCACAGCTGTTACCAGCGTCCAAGAGTTCAGTTCCAACCGCGACGCCCTCAGCAATCCCCCCATTGCAGTCGGCCGCGAACACTTACACGGCAAAACGGGGTGACAGCATACCGCTAGTAGCGCGGCAATACCTAAGGAAATCTTCTTACCTCACGTCAGCTGAATTGGCAGAGGCCATTCGCGAGGCGAATGGACACCGCGCAAACAACATCCTTCGCGCGGGTGAAGTCCTGACGATCCCAGGGTTGCTGGATGCCCCGATCGTCGAAAAGACCGTTTCAGTTCCCAAAGACTATGAAGTTCGCGCCATCTATCTCACCGGCGTGATGGCTGGCAGTGAACATGGCATGCGGATTGTGAAGCGCTGGCGTGAAGTTGGCGGCAACGCAGTCGTGTTCGATATTAAGGATAGCGACGGGATTCTGAATATCGCCTTTGATCACCCCTTCGCCGTCGGCAGCCAGAAACACTACATCCCTGACTTGCCCAAGTATGCGCGATTCCTCCATTCGCAGAATATGCATGCCATCGCCCGCATTGCGATCTTCCGTGATGAAAGACTCGTGCTGTCGCATCCCGAGTTGGCGGTACAGTCAGCCAGAGCAGGGAAGGCATGGCGCGAGAATGGAAAGCTGGTCTGGACCGATCCCTCACAGCCGAAAGTTCAGGACTATGACATCGCCCTCGCGAAATTCGTCGCCCAGTCGGGTGTTGACGAAGTCCAATTCGATTACGTGCGCTTTCCGGCGGAAGGCGACCAGAAGGATGCGCAGTTCCATTTCCAGACAGCAAATCCCACCTGGCATCGCGCGGACGTGATCGCGGACTTCTTGAAGCGCGCCCATGCCGAACTGAAGCCGACCGGAGTGCTGCTTTCACTCGATGTTTTCGGCATCATGGCATGGCAACGGCCCGTCGACCTCGCACACACAGGGCAGGACATCGTGCGCATGGCGCAGCACTGCGACGTGCTGTCTCCAATGATCTATCCCTCGCACTTTTTCGGAATGGATGGCGTCGAGCGTCCGGGTGATGCGCCGGAACATTTCATCGGTGAATCGATGGCTCGCTTTCAGAAGATCACGACAGGAAGTGGAGTGGTGATCCGTCCGTGGCTGCAGGCTTTCGCTTGGCGCACGAAGACGTATTCCCCGAAGTACATCGAAACGCAGGTGCGGGTAGCTAAGGAAAAGAGTGGGATCGGGTTCTTGTTCTGGAATGCGAATAACGATTACTCAAAGCCGTACGCTGCGATGCCCGAGATGGCAGCAGCCAAAGGGCAGTTTTTCCGCGGAGACCAATTAGGCGACCGCAAGCAGCCGGTGATCAGCGAAGCTAAGGTGCCGGTTCAATAGATCGAAGCTCGCACGGGCCTCTCAATGAAAGTCGGGCGAGGACGGACGTCCCCGCCCGTCCCCAATCTACCCAACGTTTACGCGCTGGGGACACACGCGCATAGACCTCTTCCGATCAAAGTACCGATGTTACCCCTGTGTACACCGTCACGCGCTTGCCAACAATTTGACCCTGGAGATGAGCGAGCACGTTGCCATTCGTGTCGTACTGGTCGATCGTGAATGTGCCGCTGAACCTGTTGCCATCGTTCGAAAGCACGATGTTCGACCGAATATTGGCTGGTCCGATGTAAGTGTTGCTCAGATCCCAGCTCAAACCGAAGTGATTGAGGCGGTACTTGGAGGTTCCGGTTTTCTTCCAAACGCCCATGCAGAAGTTGCCGGTTGCGGGCACCCGTGACGAGTTCATGATCTCCGTTCCATCACTGTGCCACTGCTGGAAGCCGTCGTCCAGAACTGTGCCGTCGGGAATGCCGGGTGTGTCTTTCGCTGTAAGTTTGACCTTCCAAAAACCAACGACCGGGTCATTGTCGGAAACGAACAGGAGTGATGCGAGGTCATCCGATCCATTCCATGCCTGCGGCTTAAGCAGTGCTCCTGCGTTCCCTCTAGCGTTTAACGACCCGCATTCGGCCCCAGCCATCGGCACCAAGACCCCAATTAGTACTGCCACAGCGAGAACCACAATCAACCCTCGAAACCTTGTCTTCATAGTTTGTCCCCTTTTTACAAATTTGAATCGGTCTCATCGACCGCGTGGCGGGCAGCTAAACCTAAAATGAGTAACTCGGACAATGGAGGCGCGGTGAATTGCAGGTGAAGGATTGGTGAACTGGCAACTTACTGACAATAAAGTACGTTGTGCCGTGTTAAGAAGAATAATGCTATAGTCTCAGTCCCCCGCCGGAGCCCCAGCCGTGCCCAACGGCATCATCCGATTCTCCGAATTCGAGCTTGACCTCGGACGTTACGAACTCCGTCGTGGGGATCGTGCCCTCAAACTCGAGAAAATTCCATTTGACGTGTTGCTACTCCTGGTCGAAGCCGAGGGGCAGTTGCTTACTCGCGAGCAGATCATCGAGCGCGTCTGGGGCAAGGACGTTTTCGTCGACACTGAACACGGTATCAACACGGCCATCAGAAAGATTCGTCAGGCCCTGAAGGACGATCCAGATCAGCCGCGCTTTGTGCAGACGGTGACCGGCAGAGGGTATCGGTTTGTTGCACCGGTCATTGCGGAGACGAAGGTGCCTTCGAACGGCGATCGACCGATTGACCAGGCAGCGCTGGAAATTTCCACGGCAGTTCACAGCGCCACGCGACGGACCGTAACAGGAGGTCGCATCGCGGCAGCGCTTGCTGTTCTTCTTGCAATCGCCACTGCACTCGTCGGAATTAATTTTCGCGGATGGCGCGATCGCATTTGGAGTCGCTCGGCCAAGCCGACGATTCAGTCGTTGGCCGTTCTGCCGCTCGAGAATCTTTCCGGTGACCCTGCCCAGGATTATTTCGCGGATGGCATGACGGATGAACTAATCACGATGCTGGCCAAGAACTCAGGCGTGCGCGTCATCTCGCGCACCTCGGTCATGCAATACAAGAAGGCGCAACGGCCCATACGCGACATCGCGCGAGAGCTTGGGGTGGATGGCATCGTGGAAGGTTCTGTAGAACGCTCCGGCAGCCGTGTTCATCTAAACGCTCAGCTGATCTATGCGACGGAGGACCGTCATCTCTGGGCAGAAACTTACGATCGCGATTTAGACGACCTCGGACCTCTGCCGAGCGAACTTGCGCGGACTATCGCAAAGCAAGTGGGCCAAACTGTTGCTCCGATTCTCCCTGAACCGAAGCGCATCACTCCTGCAGCTCACGATGCCTACTTGCTCGGACGCTATTACTGGTTCGCTGAGAACGATACGAAAAGCCGCGAATATTTCGAAAAAGCCATCGCCCTTCAGTCAGACTATGCTGCCGCTTGGAGTGGGCTCGCCGATTCGCTTCTCTTACCTGGCTTCAATGGCAAGATCTTGCGCGACCGCGCCGTAGGCCCCGGAGGAGAAGCTGCGCGGAAAGCATTGGCTCTGGACAATTCCTCGGCCGAAGCGCACAACACAATGGCAGCATTTTCATTCTTTTATATGTGGGATTGGCAGAAGGCAGAACAAGAGTCGGCCCGCGCAGTAGAACTTAATCCGGGCCTGGCAGAAGCTCATCACCTGCGCAGTTACGTTCTGCAAGCCTTGCATCGCACCGACGAATCACTCCAAGAACAAAAGAAAGCCATGGAGCTCGACCCGTTTGCTCGACCTTGGGCAATGATATTCGCGCTGATGCATGCACGACGATTTGACGCGGCGCTCGCCGAGGCACGCATGAGGGCTGAGGCGCAGCCAAACGATCCTCTCGTTCGCGGATATCTCTCCGATGCATACATGTACAAGGGAATGGAAAAAGAAGCTGCCCAGCAGATGGAAATCTCTTTACAGCTATCAGGCGAGAAAGAAGACGCACTGCACGTCCACGAAGCATA